>Ga0105235_100018_pt1 | contig 83856 bp, 75 predicted proteins | sample Virmet3819_2500_FD_90059 | JGI IMG/M metagenome (GOLD analysis project Ga0105235, IMG submission 90059) | Marine viral communities from the Southern Atlantic ocean transect to study dissolved organic matter and carbon cycling - metaG 3819_2500 | ecosystem: Environmental > Aquatic > Marine >... | reverse complement strand
GCAACTGCTGAGTATAGGGGTGCGCCGGGGTATTCAGCAGCTGCCAGCAGGGCGCTAGCTCAAGTAGTTCGCCAAGGTACATCACCGCAATGCGGTCAGCCAAGCCGCCAAGTACCGCCAGGTCGTGGGTGATAAATACCATTGCGGTACCGAGATCGCTCTGAATCTCCCTCAACAGCGCCAATATTTGCGCTTGCACCGACACATCCAGCGCCGATACCGCCTCGTCGCAAACCACCAGCTGCGGCTCACACAAAAAGGCCCTGGCAATGCCCACCCGCTGGCGCTGCCCGCCGGACAGTTCATGGGGATAGCGCTGGGCAAATCGTGCACCAAGGCCGACCCGCTCCAGCCAATACCCCTGCCGCTGGTGAATCACACTGCGACGCTCACCGCGAGCCAGCAGTGGCTCGGACAAACTGTCGCCGATGGTCATGCGGGGGTTGAGACTCGCGTAGCTGTCCTGAAAAACCATTTGTATCTGCCCCGCGCGGCGGCGCTGGAGCTTCTCCGGTAAAACCGCTCCGTTGAATCGCAGAGTGCCGTGGGAAGGCCGTTGCAGGCCGGCAATGATACGCCCCAGGGTGGACTTACCGGAGCCGCTTTCGCCCACTAGCCCCAGCACTTCGCCAGCGCGGATGGATAAACTCACCCCATCGACAGCGGCAAGATCCTCATTATTGCGCTGAAAATGACAACTGACCTGGTGCAAGGCGAGCAATGGTTCAGTCATGCTGCAGCCTCCAGCGTTCGGGGTAGTCCGGGTGCCAGCGCCAACAGCGCACGCCAGCACCTCGCGGTGAGACCAGCAACGGCGGCGAATCCTCACAAATAGCCATGCGATGTTTACAGCGCGGTGCAAAGGCACAACCGTGAATAGTGCCGCGCATATCAGGCGGTGAACCCGGAATGGCAACCGTAATTTCTCTGCTATGCAAACGCGGCATCGCTGCCTGCAAGGCCTCACTGTAGGGGTGGGCAGGGTGGCGTAACAAACTCGCTACAGAGGCCGACTCCACAGTTTCACCGGCGTACATCACTGATACGGTGTCAGCAATATTGGCCACCACCCCCAGATCATGACTGATAAACAGTAAACTGGTGCCCTGCTCGTGCTGTAATTCACGCAACAGTGCCAACACTTCGGCCTGAACCGTCACATCCAGTGCGGTGGTCGGCTCGTCGGCGATCAATAGTTTCGGTCGACAAGCAACCGCCAGCGCTATCATCACCCGCTGCAACATGCCACCCGAAAACTCAAAGGGGTATTGAGATAGGCGCTGCTCGGCACGCGGAATCGCCAAGCGCTCAAGAAGTGCCGCAGATTCGGCACGCGCCTGTCGACGGTCCATATTGCGGTGCAAGCGAAAGCACTCAGACAGCTGCGCTCCGATCGTTCGCGTGGGGCTTAATGCGGTCATCGGGTTTTGAAATATCATGGCGATGCGCCGCCCACGCCACCCTCGCCAATCGCGATGCCCCTGAGCCGGCAGTGGCTGCCCCATTACACTGAACTGCTCGGCATTGAGCACCGCATTGGGCGGTGCCAAACCGAGTAAACACATGGCGGTTAACGACTTGCCGCTGCCAGACTCGCCGACAAGCGCTCGGCATTCTCCCTCCTCCAGACTGAAGGACACCTCTCTCAACACCTGGTTGCCGCTGAGTGCGAGTTGTAAATGCTCTATGGCGACGACGCTCATTGCCCCACCCCGCCGCTGCGTTTATCGGCAGTGTCACGCAATGCGTCACCGAGAATATTAAACGCCAATACCGAAATACTGATCATTGCGGCCGGCCACAATAGCTGCCCGGGGTGGGACAAAAGTGTTTTGATACCATCGTTACACATTGCCCCCCAAGACGTGCTTGGTGGCGACACCCCCATACCAATAAATGAAAGAAAGGCCTCAGTAAAAATCGCCTGGGGTATGGCAAAACTGAATGCCACCATCAACACCGGCAACACATTTGGAAAAATATGTCGCCGGAAAATCCCCCAAGTAGTAACGCCCGAGAGTCGCGCCGAGTCGATAAATGGCTGGCTGCGCAGGGCCAGCACTTGGCCGCGAATAAGCCGCGCACTGCTCGGCCAGCTAAGCAGTAACATCGCCAAAATGAGTGGCAAAATGCCGTCCTCTCCGGGACCAATCCCGAAGGCAATACGCAGTAAAATCATGAACAGCAAGAACGGCAGTGCGACGACAAAATCCGCTGAGCGCATGGCAAATTGGTCAAATTTACCGCCAATATAGCCCGCCAAACCGCCAAAGATCGCACCGAAACTGATAAACAATAGCGGCGCCACAATCCCCACAAACAACGAGCTTCGCCCGCCAGCCATCAGCCGCGCCAGGATGTCGCGGCCCAAGGCATCGGTACCCAGAGGGTGAGCAGGCAATCTAAGGTACTCAGGATAAACCGTCGCAGAGGCAGGTATCAGTCCCTGCAACTGGGCTTCAAATACCGAAATTGCTGGCTCAGGGCGCGTCTCGGTTGAAAACAGCATCATCCCCGTGTCGGCATCGACCAGGGTGTAACGGTAGATCTGACGCCGCAATTGCAATTCATCGGTATACGACCGGCCCCTACCCTGCCACAGCGGCAGGCCTTTACCCGATTGATGCTGTTTGGCTCGATAGAGGCGAAAACGCTCAACCGAGACCACCTCGGGCCAGGCGAGCTGCACGCGTTCGGTATTACTCTCCAGCACCGTTAAGCGGCTGACGTTACCAGCTCCCTTTGTTGATATGGGGCCGACCACCCTTGCGTATATCCCCGATGTCGGTCCACTGGACACCTGCGACAACCATTGCTGGCTCGGATCCTGCTGCCACACTAACGGGCCAAGGAGCACAAAAAGCAGCATCGCCATCGCCGTGCCTGCGGCCGCTAATAAGCTGGGGCTCCACCGCCATGAGGGGGGCGCCGCGCACTCCACATCTGGAAGTACCGGCGGCTGCCACGGCGCAAATCGAAATACGGGAATGCGCATGTTAGCTGCGCCCCGCTGACAAACGGATGCGAGGGTCTATCAAGCCATAACTGATGTCGACAAGCACCACAATGACCACCAGAAAGGCGCCATAAAATACCGTGGTTCCCATAATGACGGTGTAGTCCAGCTGTTGCACGGCCTGCACGAAATAGCGTCCCAAGCCGGGTATGGCAAAAATCAGCTCAACCACAAACCCGCCCGTCGTTATCGCAGCAACCGCTGGACCGAGTTCAGTCACTACCGGTAACAGGGCATTGCGCAGCTGATAGCGAAAGAAGAGTGATACACCACTGATACCGCGCGCTCGCGCAGCCAATATATAGTCACTGCTTAGTACCTCGAGCATCGCCGCGCGGCTCAAGCGGCTTAAATATGCCAAAGTGCCCAGCCCCAGTACCAGAGCCGGGACCCAAACATGGCTGACACCTCCCCACCCCGCCACCGGCAACACCGTGCTCTCGGCCGCGGCGTTGAGCTTGACGATAATCAATTGAGCCAAACCGGCTATCACAAACCCCGGCACAGAAATCGCTGCAACCACCATGAACATTACTAACTTATCAGGCCACTGGCCGCGGTAATGCGCGGCGATGCTGCCTGCCAAAACCCCGCCCACTAACGCAATAGCAATGGCCGCAAGCCCCAAGGTTGCCGACACTGGAAAATGCTCGCGTATTATGTCGTTCACACGGCGATTTTCCTGAGTAAAGGAGATACCGAAGTCGCCGTTTATCATATTGCCCATGAAGGTGAAGTACTGCTGACTGAGCGGCTTATCTAGCCCGTAACGCGCTTCCAACTGCGCGCGAACTGCCGGCGACATCGCTTTGTCCTGGATCAATGGGTCACCCGGCACTGCGTGCATGGCAAAGAACGTCGCCGTTGCAATAAACCAAACCGTTATCGCGCCCCATAGGAGCCGATGCAATACAAACGTGATCATCATTCAGGGCTCAATCCAGGCATCGCGAAAATTGGGGTCACCGCCAAACACTGAACGACGAACGCCCTTTAACTGAGGGTGCTGAACATACAGCATGGCATTCTCGTAGGTGGGCAAAATGGGAACATCATCAACCACCAAGTCCTGCAAGGCAGCCATCGCGGCAAATCGCTGGGAGGCACTGGCGCTGCTTTGAGCAACGCGCACCAAGCGATCATATTCCGGGTGACTGTACCGACCACGATTATTGTCATTCCACGAGGCAAACAAATCGGCAAAGGTCATAATATCGTCGTAATCAGGCCCCCAGGCGGCAACCACGATGTCAAAATCGCCGCGGCGCATCTTTTCTATGCGCTGCTTGAATACCTGCTGATCAATACGCAGGTCCAGGCCCAGGCCGCGCTTTAGGAGGTACTGGTAGTACTCGGCCTCCTGTACAGCGCGAGGGCTGTCTCCGGCAAGCAGCATAAGCGGTGGGAAAGCCTCAAGGCCCAGCTCCCTTTTCGCTTGCGCCAGATACTGGCGCGCCATGGCCAGGTCTTGTCGCAGTCTCCTCACCGGATATTCCTGACGAAAAGCCTGTCGCTGGCCGCGCACTGTGACCGGAAACAGGGAATACGCCGGCAGCACGCCCGGCAGGCCGATCACTTTATTGACGAGTACATCTGGGTCCAACAGATACTGAATCGCCTTTCGGAAGCTTCTATTCGCTGTAATCCTGCCTGCGCGAAAATTAAACTCCAGAAAGAACAGCGAGCCACTGTGAAAATGCTGAATGTCATAGCCGCGCTTAACCGCCTCATCCAACAAACCGGTATCTAAATTGGCGAGTGCAATCTGCCCATCTCGAAACAAATTAAACTGTGCACCGGGGTCTGCGGTGATATAGGGCATGTCAATGCGTGATATCTGCAGCGACGACTTGTCCCAGTAATGCGGATTTTTCTCCAAGGTTAAATGCGCGCCGTGCACCCATTTTGTCAAGGTAAAAGGCCCGTTGTAGAGCATTTTGTCGGCGTCAGCGGCATAACGGCGCCCCCAGTGCTCTACGAGGTCCTGGCGCAGCGGCATATAACTCATGAAGGCCGTAAGGCTTAGGAAGTAGGGACAGGGCTGGGCAAATTCGACATGCAACTCGGTGCTGGAGACAGCCCGTACACCCAGTGAATCCGGCGGCGCAAGGCCTTCGTTTACGGCGCGAGCACCTTTAATCGGATAAAAGATAAACGCATACTGGGAGGCGGTTTCCGGGCGCAGGGCATATTGCCATGCAAAAACAAAATCCTGAGCGGTAACCGCCTGGCCGTCACTCCACGTCGCATTCTCGCGCAGCCAAAACCGCGCCCCGTTTTCGTCGATTTGCCAACGTTCGGCCACCCCGCCCACCAGCTCACCGTTTTCGCCGTAGCGCAGCAGCCCCTCCATCATATGAGAGATAACGAAGCTCGCGATCGTATCTGTCGCTCTCGCACTGTGCAAAGTGGGCGGTTCAGTCGCGAGGGCCAGCGTAATACTTTTTGACTCTGGGTCGACGGCGCCAGCCTGCGCGGGCAGGCCTGGGAGTATCCCCACGACAGCAAATACAATCAGCATTACAGCCGACGCAATTTTGCCTGTTACAATACCTGTTGCCTCTCTCATAGCGTTTACAGGCCTGTCATTGAACGACCACAACAATCCTTATTATCTCCAACCTGCCGAGCTCGACTGGCAAGACGGTGTTCCCTGCGCCAGCGACTTCGGTGATGTATATTTTTCCCGCGATGATGGCAGCGCCGAAAGCCGCTATGTTTTTCTTGACGGCAACCAGCTGGCAGAACGCTGGAGAGCCCTAGATGCCAATAAACCCGGACGCTTTACCATCTGCGAAACCGGCTTTGGTACCGGCCTCAACTTTTTACTGGCCTGGCAATTATGGCAACAATGTGCGCCCGACTCTTGGACCCTGCACTATATTTCCTGCGAAAAGCACCCGCTGAACAGTGGCGACCTTGCCAAAGCCCATCAGCACTGGCCAAGCCTAGCGTCATTGGCGGCGATTCTACAGCACAATTATCCCCCTTTGATACCTGGACACCATCGCCGTTCACTCGGTGAGAGAGGGCCGCACATAGACCTGCTGTTTGGCGATATTGCCGACACCCTGCCCGCATTGATTGACAGTATTGGCAGTCACCCCGACTCGTCACCGCGCCCCGTTGACGCATGGTTTTTAGACGGCTTTGCCCCCTCTGCCAACCCGGGCATGTGGCAAGCGAGCCTTTTTGACGCCATGGCTCGCTTGAGCAAGCCCAATGCAAGCTTTGCGACCTTTACCGCTGCTGGCATAGTCAAACGTGGTCTGCGTGAGCGCGGTTTTACCGTGACCAAAACCAAGGGCTTTGGCCGCAAACGCGACATGCTTGTCGGGCACTTTTCTGCCGCGCAGCCCGACACCGAGCCCGCTTTGCCGCCGAGCCGCCTGCCGTGGCATCAGCCTGCCGCGACCGCAAGCGAGCACTCAGTGGTGGTGGTTGGTGCCGGTTTGGCTGGCTGCACCACCGCCCGCGCACTGGCAGAGCGAGGACTCAGGGTCACCCTTATCGAGCGCCGCGCCAACCCTGCCGAGGAGGCATCCGGCAACCCCCAGGGCATGCTCTACACCAAATTATCGCCGGAACCCGGCTTGCTCAACGTGTTTACTCTGCACAGCTTTCTCTATGCGCTTCACCACTACCATCGTATTGCAAGCAATTCCGATGCCATTGATGGTGAGTTTTGCGGTGTTCTTCAACTCGCCAGTTCGCCACGCGAGGCGGCGCTGTTTAAGCGCTTGCAGCAACAATTGGCCGAACACCACTGGCTGCAATTTGTGGATCGTGATCGGGCCTCTGCATTAAGCGGTATTGATATTCGCCAAGACGGTATCTTCTATCCCGCCGCGGGCTGGCTGTCGCCGCCGAGTGTTTGCAAAGAACGCATTGCTCACCCCAACATTGAGCTACTGACCAACAGTGAGGCACTGTCGCTGCTTGACCACGGAGACCACTGGCAGATCATTGGCAGCGGGCAACATCCAATTGCTGAGGGTGATGCCGTCGTTATTGCCAATAGCCACGACGCAACACAGTTTTCACAGAGCGCGTTCTTACCGCTGCGTAAAATTCGCGGTCAAATTAGTTATTTTCGACAGCAGGATGTTCAGACCTCACCCCGGTGCGTGGTGTGCCACAAAGGCTATGTCGCCCCTGAACATAAGCAACAACTCTGCATTGGCGCGAGCTTTGATCTTCACAACGCCAACAGTGAGGTAACGGCTGAGGACCACGCCAATAACCTCAACACACTCGCCGGCCTTAGCCCTAACCTACTAAAGCCCGGCAGCGAAGCGATTGGCGGCCGCGCCGCGCTGCGCTGCGCCAGCCCGGATTACGCGCCTATCGTTGGCGCCCTGCCCGATATTGAAGCCTTCGACAATGATTACGCCGCGCTGCGCAAAGATGCTCGCCGCGCCATCGATCAGCCCGGGCGCTATGTGCGCAATTGCTATGTGAATGTCGCCCACGGCTCGCGGGGCCTTACGTCGACCCCGCTCGCCGCCGAACTGCTTGCTGCCTATCTATGTAATGAGAGTCGGCCACTGCCCAAGCAGTTGTGCGAAAGTTTGTCGCCCGCACGTTTTATCATTCGTGACTTAATGCGCAGTAAACGCTAGGCTGCCCCCAACTACCAACACATGATAGGAGCCTGCGTGAGCGACTACACTCCCCTGGAAAAACGTCTGCGCGAACTCGAGGATATTTCAGCAATTTCCGCACTGAAATACCGCTACCTAAATGCCTGTGATGCCAAGCAACCCGAGGACGTTAGTAACTGCTTTGTTGCGGGAAAGATCGACATCGACTTCGGCCATATCGGGCGCTTTGACAGCCGTGAAGCCTTTGTAAACGTCTTTGAAGAACTTGGCTGCCATGCCCACATTATCGACATGCACCACGCCCAAAACCCCGTTATCCGCATCCTCTCGGAAGACCAGGCAACGGGGCACATCGGCCTGCGTTTTCTGAGCATCAACACCCAGGATAAAACGCGCATTCAGCTGTCAGGACACTACGATGATGAATACCAACGTGTCGATGGAGAGTGGAAGATATCAGCGAGCCGCTTCAACGTGGCGGCTGTTGAGATGATTGATTTCTCTGGTGACCACGCCCGCGTTACCTACACCGGAAACACAATGCCCTCCTTATAGGATGTTCGTCTTGGAGAACAAAGCCTAGCGGCTCATTTAACAAACCAAGCCGCGGATGGATCGCGAGACAACTCAGCCCCTTGGGCCGTACCGGCAAACATGGGGCCTGAAAAGTCACAACGGCTAGGGCGACATTCATTCCAGTCGGTGACAATTTCGCGGTGGCTGAACTGCCACCGGCCTTCACAGTGAATATAACGGTCCAAGTACCGCCCACCCACCAGCAGCTCTTCATCGCCCGAGGCACCGGGGTAACGGTGGTAAGCCTGGCAATACACTTCGCCCTCGGCGCGATCGCCGTCAACCACAATCAGGTGATTCGTTACCGCGTGCACCGTCAAAGTCATCTGGGATAATTGCTCTGGCAACCACTGAACATAATCGCTCGCTGCGCCGCGGAACATGGCCCCGTGGTCTTCAGTGGCATCAGGGTGATAGAGCTCCGCCAATGCGGCGTAATCTTTGCGGTCAATGGCCCGGCAGTAGCGCAGTACCAAGTCGCGAATGGCTTCCTTCGCTGACAAGTGCCAGAGAATATCGTCGTTGTTCATCGCCCTGAGTGCCCTCCAAATCCTTGCTTAGCCACGGTGCCCGTCATCTGCACGTCAGTGGTGCGCGGCTACCAGCGAAATGGCATAGTAGGAGATTCTGCAAACACTGTGAATGCTGACAATAGTGATGTACCGCTTACACACGCTTATCGCTCTTGTGGTCGTCGCACTGCCACTGCGCGCGGCTGCTAATACGCTTCCTTACGACGTTGTGGGGCACTACCCTCATTCAACAGCGCTCTTCACCCAGGGGCTGGAACTGTTTCACGGCCAGCTTTTTGAGAGCAGCGGTCTTTATGGCCACTCGAAAGTGATTGCACGCCCCTTTCCAGAAGGGAGTACTGCCCCAGAAGGGAGTACTCCCCCTGAAGAAAGCACTGAAACCCTGCGGGGCGTCACCCTGGACAAATCGCTATTCGCAGAGGGCTTAACCTTCCACAGAGGCAGGCTTTACCTGCTCACATGGCGCGCTGGCCAATTACTGGAGATAGATCCCGAGCGGTTTGCGCTACTGCGCCGTCACGCATACAAGGGTCAGGGTTGGGGCATTTGCTATCACTCGCGCCGCGACTTATTTGCAATGTCTAACGGCAGCGACGAAATACAATGGCGCCGAACCAGCGACTTCTCATTGGTGGACACCCTCACCATTACCGGAGCCGGTAACTATCAGCGCCTCAACGAATTGGAGTGCCATGGCGACTATATCCTCGCCAACCAATGGAAGCAGCCCTACCTCCTTGTCATTGATGCGCGCTCAGGCGAAGTCGTTTCACAACTAGACTTGAGTGCACTCATTCCAGAGGGCCTCCATCAGGAAGCGGTGCTCAACGGTATCGCCTATGATGCCCGCGACGATACCTGGCTGGTGACTGGTAAACTCTGGCCCAAAATCTACCGAATTCGCTTTACGCTTCCGGTATTGGAGACGGCAAAAAGCGCCGCAAAAGCCGGCTAAAAATGCTAGTCTCCCTGAAACGTTTAATCGCTCAAGACAGGATTCTATGACTGCTACCCAACCACGTGCCGCCCACCCTGCTTTTGAATTGCTCAGCAGTAAATCAATCGACGCACTCGGTGTCACCCTTTGCGAATACCGGCACATAGAAACCGGCGCCAGCCACTACCATATTGACGCTGACAATAAAGAAAATGTGTTCCTTGTGGCACTGCGCACCGTCCCTAACGACTCGAAGGGCGTCGCTCATATCCTGGAGCACACGGCGCTGTGTGGCAGCGAAAAATACCCGGTGCGCGACCCGTTTTTTATGATGATTCGTCGCTCGCTGAACAGTTTTATGAATGCGTTTACCAGTTCCGACTGGACAGCCTACCCCTTTGCCAGCAGCAACAGGAAAGACTTTGATAACCTGTTACAGGTGTATTTAGATGCCGTTTTCTTCTCACGCCTGCACCCCTTGGATTTCGCCCAAGAGGGTCATCGGTTAGAGTTTAGCGAACGCGGCAATCCCGACTCAGCACTTCAATTTAAAGGTGTGGTTTTCAATGAAATGAAGGGGGCCATGAGCTCGATACCAAGCAGGCTCTGGCACACGCTGTGTAAGTATTTATTTCCCACTGCCACCTATCACCACAACAGCGGCGGCGATCCGGAGGCCATTCCAGACCTCAGCTACGAAGAGCTAAAGGGCTTTTACGAAAGCCATTACCATCCCAGCAACGCCATTTTTATGACCTACGGCGATATTTCTGCCGCCGAGCACCAAGCACGCTTTGAAGAATTGGCCCTCAAGCGCTTTACCGCCCTGGATAAGCACATTGCAGTGGCGGATGAAAAACGCTACCACGCCCCCATTCGCGTGCAAGAGTCCTACCCGCTGCCAGCGGCGGAGGACCCTAAGGGTAAGACCCATATCGTGTTGTCCTGGCTACTGGGCAATAGTACCGACCTTGATAGCCTGCTAGAGGCGCAACTTCTTGCCGGAATATTATTGGATAACAGCTCCAGCCCACTGCTGCATGCGCTTGAAACCAGCGACCTGGGGAGCTCCCCCTCGCCGATGTGTGGTTTAGAGGACTCAATGCGTGAGATGGTGTTTGCCTGCGGACTGGAAGGCAGTGAGGTCGAGCACCGCGATGCCGTAGAGGCCCTGGTGCTCGACACCCTCCGCGGCTTGGTCAAGGAGGGCGTCGACACCGACCAAGTTGAATCAGTCCTTCACCAGCTGGAGCTACAACAACGAGAGATCAGTGGCGACGGCTACCCCTATGGCCTGCAACTGATTTTGAATAGTTTGGGAGCGGCCACCCACCGCGGCAACCCCGTTGATGTCTTGGACCTAGACCCAGCGCTTGCGCGCCTGCGTGAGAAAATCGCTGATGCGGATTATCTTCCCCGCTTGCTGCAGCAGCTGATTGATAACCCTCATCGCGTCACCCTGGTTTTCAGTCCTGACCAACAGTATCAACAGCGCGCCGAAGACGCTGAACAACACCGATTAGCCACAATCCAAGCCTCGCTCAGCGACGCAGAGAAGCAGGCGATTATCGATCAGGCAGAAGCCTTGGCAGAGCGACAAACCCTGCAAGAAGACGAGAGCATCTTGCCACGAGTAGGTTTGGCGGATGTCGCCCAAGACCTCCCCGAGCTGCCCTATACCGACGCACATTTCGGCAACCTGCCCTACTGCTATTACAACCGCGGCACCAATGGTTTGATTTACCAGCAGTTGTTAATCGAAATGCCGCATCTCAGCGATGACGAGCTCGGCTTACTCCCCCTCTACACCCAAACCGTCACCGAGCTCGGCCTGGGCGAGCGCAGCTACATAGAGGTGCAAGCCCACCAAGCCGCTATTTGTGGCGGCATCTCGGCTTACACCAGTATGCGCGGCGGCATAAACGATGAACAGCAGCAGCAGGCGTACTTAGTACTGTCGTCGAAGGCCTTGCTACGTAATTGCCAGGCGCAAGCAACGCTCATGCGCGACACACTGGAGCAGGTACGCTTTGACGAACATGAACGAATCTACGATATGCTCGCCCACATGAAGGCGCGACGAGAGTCTTCAATCACCGGAAACGGGCACGCGCTGGCCATGGCAGCGGCCTCTTCGGGGATGAGCCCCGTTGCAAGAATTAGCCAAAAGATGTCCGGTTTAGATGGCATTCTGCAGCTTCGACAGCTGAGCGATGCGGCTGAGACAGCGAGCGGCAAAGCCGCCTTGGCTGAGGGATTAGCGGCCATTCACCAGAAAGTGCTCTCTGCCAACCGGCAGCTGTTGGTCGTTGCTGAAGAACAGGGGTTCAATGCTCATCGCTCAGCGCTGGCATCGGTTTGGGATAATTTCCAAGGCGATGGCAACGCGCTATTGCACACCGACACCTGCCGTGAAGCACGTCGTGAATTTTGGTCTGCTAACTCCCAGGTCAACTTCTGCGCCAGCGCCTACCCCACTGTTCCCTCGGGCCATCCGGACGCCGCGATATTGAGCGTGCTGGCTGTGTATCTTCGCAACGGCATCTTGCATCGCAGCATTCGCGAACAGGGCGGCGCCTATGGCGGCGGCGCATCGCAAGACTCCAATATTGCGGCCTTCCGCTTTTATTCCTACCGCGACCCACGCTTGCAAGAAACGCTAAACGATTTCAGCCAAGCCATTGATTGGATGCTGGACACACCTGTGAGCAGCGACGCCCTGGAGCAAGCGATACTGGGCGTTGTCAGCAATATCGACAAACCCGGCTCGCCCGCCGGCGAGGCAAAGCAGGATTTTCACAGCCGTATTTTTGGCCGCAGCATTGATGATCGCCGCACATTCCGAAACCGCGTACTCGCGGTGACTGGCGACGATTTGCAGCGGGTGACCCGAGAGTACCTCAAGGGCGTGGCGCCCAGCATTGCGGTAATCAGTAATAGCGCAACGGCCCAAAACCTTGACGACTGGCTGTCAGCGGAAGGCTTTGAGCAACGGCAACTCTAGCGCCCGCGCGCAGTGCCACCTACTCCATCAGTGATGAAGGTGGCGCTGTATGCGCTGCTGCAGCTGCTGCGCATTGGGCTGCAGGCGTAAATTTTGCTTCGCGGCGCCCAGGTCATTGAGCTCGCTGTCGCTCAGCGCGCGCCCCGAGAATAACAGCGCATTCATGTAACCCTTTTGCGTTTCAAAGGAGTTATCAGTCAGCAGCAACAGCTCATCAATTATCGCCCAGCGTTCACCGATATCTCCCCCCGCCTTGGCACCGATTAGCTCACCGTCGAGGTAGGCCTTGAAGCTACCGCCATCGCCACCGGCGTAAAATACCAAGCCGAGTCGATGCCATTTTCCTGGACGGAACTCGCCAAAGTACCCGGAACCGGCACTGGCGATACCCACTCCGCCACTGGCGCTGGATTCGAAGAATATGTCTGCGTCATCATCGTTATTAGGCGTAGTCTGCATAATGGCGCGCCAGAAGCCATCACTGGCCTCTGGCCATAAAATGTCCATAACGAGCGAGTAATCCGATAATTTTCCTTGCTCGGCGAGATCGCCGTTCGCAGGGACGTTGGTCTGCAGTTTCAACCCCTGCTCCGGACTGTATGCATCAAATGCCATCACCACCGAGTCTCCACCCGCTAATTCCGGCACACCAAAGTCTGCCGGCGGGCCGAATTGGGTATCCGCTTGTGTGGCAACGTTAAGGTAGCTCAGGCGCGAGGGCCCAGCGTCTTCTCGCAAGGGCTGCTCATCGCCATGGAACTGCCACGTTGTGGTAACGGTGTCTGGTTGACAGCGACTCAGGGTTTTATCGATATCCAGATACAGGCAGTCACTGCTGCGCTGGCGCGCATACGCATCCAGACTTGCCCAACTTTCTGACAGGTATGTTGCTGAGCGGTCAGCTAAATTGGGGAAGAAAAGCGGCAAATTCCACGCGGCACTTTTATAGAGCACCAGCTTGATGGGCTCTGACTCGGCTGCCTGCGACGAGACAAACACCCAAGCTGGCTGCGCCGCACGCATCTCAGCCAGTTCTGCGGCGGATACACTAACTTCATAGAATGCCTTAAAACCTGGCGTATCTGCGGGCTGTCGCTCAACGGGTAGCGCGCGATGAAATTCGGTTGCGGTTACCGTCCCTGGCAGCCAGCGCTCGATAACCTGCGAGGGATCCAGCAACGCGGCATCGGCCCCGTGATGATATAGCGCCGCTTTGGCTGCCAGGGCGGTTAATTGTTGTGCGTTTGGCTGGTCTTCAGCCAAGGCGATTTCGACATGCGCATCGGGGCTGTATTTTTGCACAATGCCCTCAATAACCTGCTGTGTTGTCGCATCGGGCTCAGCAATATCACGCACCTGAATTTCGTCAACACTGGCGTTGAGGAGGCGTTTGTCCGACACGCGGTAGCGAAGCGTCACGTCACTCAGACCATCGGCGAAAAAGTCTGGCTGGATCAGTATATTGCCCGACGGCAACTGCTCAAACTCGGTACCCAAATGGCTGTGTCCGCCAAGGGCGAGGTCGATCTCTGGATTGGCGAGTAGGATTTCACGATCCGCACTGGCACCTAGGTGGCTGAGCATCACTAAAACATCCACGTGCTCCCGGTACTGGCTGACCACCCCCTCGGCAATATGCTGCAAGTGCCAATTCATTTTAAAGTCGGGGACGAAATCCGGAATCGGCGCCTTCTCAAGGGGCTCATCAAGCTCATTCCACGGCCCCGAGCTCATACCAAAGAAGCCGACCTTCAAGCAGCCTACCTGAAGTACTGCAAAGCCCTCCGCGCCGAAACTCTCTGCACTGCCGCCTCGGTATTCACTGTTACTGGCAATCACCTGTGCGATTGGGTCCTGGGCGTGGTCGAGTAGCGTGTCCGCCCCCCAGGCAAAATCGTGATTGCCAATGACGCGTACATCAAACGCCATGGCCTTGGTGACCTCAACCGTCGCGGCTCCCGCCGATAACAGCTCAGCGACGCTGCCCTTTTCAAAATCGTCTCCGCCGTTACTGAATACTGTATAGGGCTGTTCTTCAAGCGCCTGACGGTGGTAGGCCTTGATACGACTAAAAAGCTTTTCAGGGCCACCATAGCGTGCATGCAGGTCAGCTACGTGAATAAAGCGCAGCGATTGTTCCTCGGCTTGTGCTTCGCAGTTGCCGTTGACCACGCGCGCCACCTCGGGAGCCTCAGTGGGAACCAAGCGATATTCACCGAACTGGGTGATACTGGCCGTAACACCTGCCTCGCTCTGCACAGAGCTCAATAGCGGCCGCCACTGGCCATCGACATTTCTGGCCACGCTATAGCGCTGATTTTCGGGGTTTTCCGGCAGGGGTAAGAATAACCTAGCGGGCGTTAGCAGCTGTGTTTCCGTGGGCTGCAGCTCATACTGCGTTTGCTCCGCAGCGACGTTCACTTCTAAAGAAATAGACAGGGCTTGCGCTGCGCTGGTCGACGCCAGTTCTAAACGCGCGGTGTCATCGAAGGTTAGCACCGACGCTTCACCTGGAGCGATGCGATAGGAAGGCGCGTCGTCGCGACCGGAGCCGCCCCCACCACCTCCGCCGCAGGCAACAAGGGAAAAACATATAAACAGTGGGGTTAAGAAACCCTGTCGCATACTCACAGCTCCATTAATTTACTGCCCATTGCAGCTCGCTATCCTTGCGAATACTACGTGACCCAGCGTAGACGCTATCTAGGTACAAACCGTGATTTCAGCAACCACTATAGGCTCACTGCGCCGCAGAGACTCCGGTTTTTTCTTGGCCAGCTTTGCGCAATCTTCGATACTCTGCCTGTTGGGAGGGCGTGAGCAAGCCGTAAAATTCCATTTGCGTCTGGAGAATTGACCCCGTGTGGCGGGCCGCAACAGACCCCGCACGCTGGCTCATTGCAGCAATCGTACTACGCGTCATTTCCGGTAGCGGTTGTAGCTGCATATCTTGTCTAAGTGCGACGCTTTCTTTTTGTAATTCGGCTGCTTTTGCCGCATAGCGGACAATCAACTTATTAACCTGCTCGCGTTGCTGGCTAGTGAGCTCCAGCTTGTCCGCCAGGGCAGCGATGCTGGCACTGCTAAGCGCCTCTGCCGCTTGAGCCGGCATCACCAGCACCCATGTGCTGAAAAAAAGAATCGAGATAGAGCGAATCAACATTCATTATTCCTTTCAATGAATCTGTCCCAAACAGAGTACTTCTCGGTGCAACATCGTTATGCAGTTCTACACACGCGCCGGATGGACTCTGCGTCGAAGCCACGATGATGAAGAAATCGCTGCCGTTTGGCCAGCTCCCGCCGATCTTTGGGTGGAACATCGGCGTATTTTTTTTGGTAAACACTCTGCAATTGCTCGAACCAGTCGAAACCGGCATCGGCAAACGCCTCATCGATAATCGTTTCTGAAACACCGCGGTCGCGCAGTTCCATGCGAATACGCGAGGGGCCAAAGCCACTATTTGCTCTCATCCGCAGGTAGCTTTCGGCAAAACGCTGATCACTTTGCAGCCGCTCGAGGGCCAAGCGCTCCACAACTATCGCAATGTCCGCCTCACAACTGGGAAAGCGCTGCGCCAACTTGGCCACTAACTCCTTACGGCTGTGCTCCCGTCGGGCCAATAAATCCATTGCTTTCTTTCGTATACCTATGTCACTCAATTTCTACTATCCTAACTGGGGGTAGATGCTCGCCTCTACGGCAAATACTTATTTTTTTTAATCTGTGCAAATAGCAAAGTAACAACACGGTCAACAGGGCGTTATTAGACTCGACCGCTTTCTTTTACCATGGAGTGTAACTATGTTAGTGCAAATTCAAGTATTGTTGATGCAGATTTTTTCTGGTTCCCTGGCTAAATTTCGCGATGATGAGCGCGGTGCAAGTGCCATCGAGTACGCAATTATGGCAGCCGTACTGATCGGTATCATAGTCGTAGCGGTCGCAGCGCTGGACTTGGACGGTATTTTTAGCACCATCAGTTCGACCGTCAGCGGTGAAGTAAACAACTCTTAATCTTTGTAGAAGAGGATTAGAGCTGGGGAACTTGATCCGCCATGACAATCGTAACGAGCCTGCTGCTGATGCTTGTAGGTTATATCGACTGGTCACGGCGGCGCATTCCCAACACCCTCAATGCCACGCTCTTTCTTTGGTCACTGGTAGTGTTTTTTGCCGGATTTGGCATTAATACTTATCAGTGGCTGATTAACATAGCACTAGCATTGGCGATCACCTTACCGGGATATTTATCTGGGAGGTTAGGAGGAGGAGACGTAAAGTTGCTTTTGGCGCTTTCTCCTCTGTGGCCTCCCATGAAAATGCTGGCTATTTTCGCTTTTGGCGTCATTTCGCTGGCCATGCTAATGTCTTTGGCGGGGTTATCCGGCAGACAGGCTTCTTATCACCAACGAGGCCTCCCCTTGGGCACTGCTGTATTTCTGGGGGCCATCGCATTCCTGCTATATCAAAACGCCCTCCTTTCACTATGAACGCATGCAAGGATAAAACCATGAAACGCCGGCACAATGAAAAGGCGATGCAATGGCAAAGAGGCGTTGTAGCTATCGAGTTTGCCATTTTATTTCCGGTTTTTTTCGCCCTCAGTTACGCCGTCATGTCTTACGGCATGTATTTTCTTCTTTTACAGAGTTTTGCCTATGCAGGAGAAGACGCGTTACGAGCAGCGCTAGCGACTGACTGCGAAGCTGCTGTGTGTACGGAAGCTGAGTTAGAACCCGTCGTGACCGCACAGGTTCAAAGTTCCCTCACCTGGTTTTCGGCGAGCTTGGTGAGTACCGCGGTATCTGACGAAAATTTCTTTAGTTGTGACGCATCAATGCTGTGTACAGTTAGACTAAGTGCTCCTCCGATCCTGGACAGCATTAGCCTCCCTATTGTCGGGCGCATTCCAGATCTGCCAAATCCCGTTGTTAGTCGGTCCAGCCTGCGCATGTAGCAATCGCGACAAGGAAACTATACGTAGGTGCCACAATATCAGCACAACGTCACACCACCTAACATCAGGGAAAGAGACGCTAAACTAAAATGTAGCGACGGTGTAATACGATAACTTCATCTTAGATGCATTCAAGGGATATACCGATGCAAGCAAGGACTCTCAAGATCATCGCTGCACTGCTAATTATCAGCGCAGTTATCATGGGTATCATTGGTTATCGAATTAGCCAACAAGATGCTATTCGCGACCAACAGCGGCAGACTGTGGCAACGCAGGCCGACTCCTACACATATGCTCAAAAGCTAGTCATTGCAACAAGAGACATCGCCAAGGGAGAAACCCTGACCGAAGAGGAGCTGATGCAAGTTCCTTATGCCATCAAGGTCGAGGGCAGCTTTGCAACGGTCTCAGAGCTACTTAACAAGCGAAGTAAACAAGACATTCTGCAAGGCTCGGTGATTCGTGCCAGCGATTTCGAGTCCGATAGCAAATTAGCTGAGCAAATTCAGCCTGGTCATCGAGCTGTTGCCGTTAAAGTTGACGAGGTTATCGGTACTGGTGGCTTCTTAAAGCCCGGGGATTTTGTTGACGTCATCTTTAATAGCCGCGCCACAAAAGAGACCAACGACCGCAGTATGTCCCGTCGCGTTCTAAGCAATATTCGGTTGATTGCATACGGCAACGAAGTCGAAGGCCAGAAACCGCAAACCATTTCTGAAGACAATAGTAAAAAAGCTAGCAAGAAAGACGGCGGGAAACGCAGCCGATCTGCTGTTTTGGAAGTGCCTATCGATGACGTTAACCGCTTGGTTTTGGCTGAAAATGCCGGCGACCTGAGGCTAGCCGCCATTGGCGAAGCCGATCGTCTAGCACGTGAAGAGCAACTCGCCCTCGGCGAGCTGCCCGAAGAAAAAGAAGACAAGGCGACCCTAATGCGTGAGGTCACAGGCTTCAAGCCCGCGCCGCCACCTAAGTCGATATATATGTATAGCGGTGACAAAGTCGAGACAATTCGGGTACGAAACTAATGCAACAACCACTGGTTCGATATGGAGCATCTATCATGCAACAGGGATTTTTACTCGCTTTGCTACTCGGGCTGATAACCAGTCTGCACGCAGAGCCCTACAAGACCCTGCGACTGGAGCTTGGCGAACAGCAAATGCTGAGCACCAAATACAGCGTAAAAAGAAGCGCGATCGGTCGTCCTGAGGTGGCTTCACTTAAGGTACTTAATTCCCGAGAATTTTTACTCACTGCCAAACAGCTTGGCGCAACCTCGCTGTTACTTTGGCAAGGCAGCAAAGAACCAACCGAGTTTCGCATAGAGGTCGTGCCCAGTTTGTCACCCAGCACGCGCGACGGCGTTGCGGTGGACAGCAGTGGCCCCTACATCAGCCTGCAGGGCGAGACCCGATCCTTACAACAACATCAGCAACTGGTCACATCGAGTGGCCCTAATGTTTTGGACAATACCGTTCAACGCGGCTCTATGCAGGTGCAAACAGATATTCGAATCGTTGAGTTCAGCCGATCACAACTCAAACAAATAGGCACCGCTTTTTCCTACCTTGGAGGGGACACTTCCATTGCAACGGGTGGTACCGGGCTCCTCCCACTCTTAGAGGACAGCGGTCCATTGGGCGCATTACTCGGCATTACACCTACTGGCGCGGATGCCTCATCAATACTAGTCGGCCATGCTAAAAACGGGTTTAGAGCAGCCATTAACGCCCTCTCTCGGAACGGGTATGCCTATACACTCGCGGAACCGTCTTTGGTCAGCATGTCAGGCCAAACAGCAACATTTTTAGCGGGGGGAGAGTTTCCTTATCCATCCTCAAATCGCGACGGCCAAATTCAAATTGAATACAAAGAATTTGGTGTGCGCCTGCACTTGACACCAACAGTGCTTAATGAAAATAGCATCATGTTAAAAGTCGCCCCAGAAGTTAGTGATTTGGACTTCACCAATGGCGTTCAGGCCAGCGGTGTATCTGTCCCTTCTCTGCGCGTAAGACGCACTGACACATCAATACAATTGGCCCCGGGGGAAAGTTTTATTATCAGTGGTTTGGTAAGCAGAAACACCTTCACCAACGCCGACCGCTTACCTGGGCTGGGGGATATCCCAATTCTCGGCGCTCTTTTCCGCTCTACGCGGTTTGCCCAAGAAGACAAGGAACTTATCATGATTGTCACCCCGCACTTGGTAAGCCCCATTGCCAAAGACGCCGAGTTGCCAGAACTGCCCGGAGAAACCTACAAGCATTACGTCCCGTCCTTTACCGATATGCTATTTCGCGACCTCGATAAATCCAGCGAGCGAGCAGCGAAAAAGACACAAAAGTCCGATGTTGGATTCGCAGATTAATATGGGAGCCCGGTCATGAGGCTAATCGACCGAAGAACACCGGAAGGCAAGCAGAAGCCTGTCGACGACTATGAAACGCTCAAAGCCGCCCTACACCGCTTTGTTATAGACCGTATCGAAGATGACAACATCATCTACGATGATGACTCGAAGAAACTAGAAGAAGCAATTGGCGCCTATATACGTCAGTACTGCCGCATCTACGAAGTGAATATTAGTCGGGAGAAATTTGATAACCTTGAGAAAGAATTATTGGATGAGATCGTTGGGTTTGGACCTTTGCAAGTTCTTCTCGATGATCCCGATATCAACGACATCCTGATTAATGGCCCCCGGCGTATCTTTGTCGAGCGTCGCGGCGTGCTAGAGCAATCGTCTATGCGGTTTCTAGACGACCGTCATGTGCTTCGAGTTATTAGACGCATGATCTCACCGCTGGGGCGCAGGATAGATGAGTCAAGTCCCATCGTCGATGGCCGACTGGCAGATGGCAGCCGAATTAACGCTATTGTTCCGCCCCTCGCGCTAGATGGCCCCTGCCTGTCAATCCGAAAGTTTCGCAAGGATCCTCTGACCGCAGACGAACTACTGAGTGGAGGATCAATCACCAAAGATGCCCTCAGCTTTCTAAGTGAATCCGTAGCGAAGAGACGCAATATCCTGATAAGTGGGGCAACCGGATCAGGCAAGACGACCTTACTTAATATTCTCAGCCAGTATATTCCGGCAACCGAGCGTATCGTAACCATCGAAGACGCCGCAGAACTCCAGTTACGCAATAGCCATGTGGTGCGATTAGAAACCCGCCCTGAAAACAACGAAGGTGTTGGCCAGGTCACAGCGGGCGAGCTTGTCAAAAATGCCCTTCGCATGCGCCCAGACCGCATTATCGTTGGTGAGAGCCGTGGCGGAGAGGTCGTGGACATGTTGCAAGCCATGAATACCGGCCACAACGGCTCCATGACGACTGTGCATGCCAACTCTGCCAGTGACGCCGTTACTCGACTGGAAATGATGGTCGGAATGTCGGGGTTCAAGGGCTCAAGTGAGCTGATTCTTAAAATGATAGGCAGCGCGCTGGACATGATCGTTCATATCGGCCGCCAATCAGATGGCCATCGCTGTGTAATGCAAATATGTAAGCTCACCAACACAGCGAACGGGCTGCAGTTGCGGGAACTATTCGCCCTGGACGCTAGTGGCAATCTCGCAAGAAACCCCGGTGAACAAAACGTTCCCCTGCTCAATGACGTTATACCGGGGGCATCATAATGTTCTGGATAGCCCTGGTCGTGCTAATGATCGGCCTCGCCTTTGTGTTGATGCTGTTGGTCAATGTAGAGGCGCCTTCAGATGTAGAGGTTACAGAAGCTGATCGCAGAGACCCCGTACCCGAAGCTATTACCAATTACCTCGCTGCGAATGGAGTAGAACTGCCAGCCGTAGTGATCTACAGTGCCATTGCCAGCCTTGCGGCCATGACTGTACTTTCAGGCATTTTGCTACCCGTTAGCCTAGCCGCCATTATCATCTTCACAGGGTACGCAGGGGCATTTCTAAGCATAAGGTTTATAGGGAGTAAACGCCGCGCAAAAATGCTTGAACAACTCCCATCGTTTATCAACCAAGTTACGCGACGTCTATCGGCCGGCGTCTCGGTAGAAAACGCTTTTGCTGATTCCGTGGAAACACTGGAGCGTCCCCTCGGTACCATAATGCGCCGCATCGTCCGGCGCGTTCACTTGGGCTACGACCTTCACCAAGCGTTCAGTCGCGAAGCTGCCGTCACCAAATTACACGAATTCAATGTGATCGCCACAGCGCTGCGTATAAATGAGCAATATGGCGGCAGCATTCGCTCTATTCTTGACGATATAGTCGGTATATTGCGCATGGACGAAGCAGGTAAACGGGAACTGCGCGCCTTAACAGGTGAAACTCGATTCACGGCCGTAGTTCTCGCTCTCCTTCCCCCCTTAATCGCTGTATATATGTTTAGTGTCAACCCAGACATGATGCTGGAAGTTTGGTCTCAAAACAGTGGAAAGTCCCTATTTATCATCTCGGCCGTAATGGAAATACTGGGCGTATTGGTACTGTGGCGCATGGTTAACTCAATCGAGTCGTAGGCATCTGACATGGAAGCTCAACACTATTTCTTTATTATCGGCGCACTAATTCTGTGCACCGCTCCAGTTATACTGCTCGCCACCGCCCACATAAATAGTGACTCAAGTGATAACACCAAATTGGAGTTTGGGCGGCACGACACGTGGCGCATGCTGCGTGAAGAAAATACTCATATTGCATCACTTTCGCAGTTGCTCCGCAGGGCAGGCTTATTCACTAGTGCAGAGCAACTTCGAGCCATTTCAATTGCACTGGTTATCTGTCTGCTTCTCGGCGTATTTGCAGCCGCAGCGTGCCTGTTCAAGGGCCTGGGTATTTCGCAACTGCTCGTGACAGCCAGTACAACTGTTGTCGGCAGTATTTTACTGGCATACCTAATATTAAAAGGCCGAGCAGAAGAACGGCAAAGCGCTCTGGAAAAAGAGACGATGATGCTAATTCAGACCACTCGAATGCTCTGGCGAGTTGGCCTTTCCTTGCCCAAAACCCTTGGTATCATCTGCGAACAGCTATCGGAATTGTCACCTAATTGCGCTAAAGAGCTGTCCCTCGCGGCAAACAAAATAGAATCTGGGCAGAGTCAGGAAGAAGCGCTCTACGACTTGATTAACAGTTGTAGCGCAGAAGGGTTTAAAGAATATTTGATCGTTATACGCCAGCAGTCCATCACTGGCGGCAGCATCGACAAGTCACTCGACGAGCTCTACTTACTTCTACAAAATCGCCGACGGCTTAGTTTGCAAGAACAAGTTAATAAAGTGTCTGGGAAAATGTCGTTGGTAATGATGCTATTCCTGTTTCCGGCCCTAGTGTTACTGGCCGCAGGCCCTAGCTTTTTCTCGATGATTAAAGCACTTAGCGAGCTAGGTGGATGATGATTAAGGCCCGAAACATACGTCCCGTAAAATATGGCGTGCAAATAGCGCTCATTTTAAGTTTGCTATCCGCTTGCGCATCCGCCCCCTCGTCAATAGCCATCAATCACAATGACTGTGGTACGTCACTAAGCCAGGCTCAGCAAGTGAAGCTTGACTTAGTAGAGCAACTTTTGTCGGAGGGGAGCTACTTTTCAGCACAAGCTCACCTAGAGCACGACGACAGCAATAGTCCTCGAGCCCTTTGGTTAACCGCCGAAGCTCAACGCAAGACGGGAATGCTAAGCGAGGCTTACGACAACTACAGAGACCTTAGTCTGACCTGCATGACCGCTGCCGGCCACGCCGGTATGGCAAAGATACTTGCCACCCGTGGCGACCTGGCAATTGCTCATCAGCACATGCTTAAAGCAAGGCGCCTCGCCCCCACAAGCGCCGATATTCGTAACGACTACGGCTTTATTCTTTTGGCAATGCGAGACTTCAAGGCAGCCCAACGAGAATTTATGACTGCATTGCAATTAAGAAGTGGTCACCCGGTTGCCCTGCGCAATATGATTATCAGCCTGATACTTGATGGTGACACCCGAACCGCATTGCGTCTTGCTCAGAACAACGACATTAATAGTGCAGAATTTAATCAGTTACTTGAAAAAGCAAACCATTTTACAGAGCCCACTGTCGCCAAACGCGCTATTGTTAATTAGGAAATAATGTATGAAAAATCGACTATTGATACTTTCATCACTCGCGTTTAGCTGTGCGGTCACAGCGAGCGAACCCACTTATGACATCAGCCGCGACAGTGCAACGTCGCGAGCGTTAGCTGCCCAACGTTCCGGGGAAATCGCTTCAGACTTGCCTCAGAAGCAAAATGGCGCAGCGCGCGCATCCAGCTATAAGCGTTACACGGATAGCTTTAGCCGCCCTATTCCTGCGTCGTTTATCGACACCGACTTTAAGACTGAATAAGTATGAACGCCGCTCGCCGCCGCACCTACTGTCAAGTTCCGTCACAACAGCGTGGCGTAATGACACTGACCTTGGCAGCCTTAATGTTGGCAATAACGGCTTTCCTTGCAATATCTGTCGATACCGGCAGGCTTTTTCTCGAAAAACGCACCCTGCAAAGGCAAGCGGACCTAGCGGCACTGGAAACTTCGCTCACTTATTGTCGCGATCAATCGTTAGATGATGACGGCCTATTCTCTGTTGCACAGGCAGCATTGGCGAGTAACCGCAATAACTTCCGCGGCAGTGCGGAGGGAATAGAGGTGACACTTGGCGAAATAAGCAGCGTTGATGATGGTAATGGTGGAAGCATTAAACAGTTCACCGCCAGTGCTGACGGCAAGGCGGTGCAAGTTACCCTATCGCGTACAATACGCGCATCGCTATTTGGCAGCGTTCTTCCTAGCGGAAGCCAAACCATCACAATAGAAGCGCAAGGCGCTGCGGAAGCTTGCCAGCCCGTCGCATCGCTACATTTGCGCAGCAATTTACTCAATGTCGACTCAAGCCAATCAGCGCTTCTTAACGGCGTCTTAGGCGGCTTGTTAGGTACTACCCTTAACCTCAGTGTCGCACAGTGGGACGGCCTACTGGACACAAACCTCAATTTGCTGAGTTACCTTGATGCCCTGGCCGTTGATCTCGGCATTTCTGCAGGAGACTATGACAGCGTACTTAACGCCGACGTTAGTCTGGGAGATCTACTCGACGTCGGCGCAGATGTACTGGAGTTAGGCGGTAATACCGCTGCGGTTAGCGCATTTCGTGATCTCGTCTTAGCCATCCCTGGGGCCACTCCGCTGATATCGCTTGGTGAGCTGCTTGAGGTGCAAACGGGAGCACCCGAAGCCGCACTAGACATTGGCCTACAGGCAATGCAACTTGTTCAAGGCACCATCCAATTGGCGAATAGCAAGTCTGCAATCGCCGCCGATATACCTATAAACCTTCTCGGCTTGGCGGGCGCAACGGTAAAACTGCAAGTGACCGACCCGCCAAGACTCATGGCCACTGGCAATCCAAAGCTCGCTGCAGATGCACCTTACGGCGGAGATGCGATATTTGTCAGATCAGCCCAAGTGCGCACATTTATCTCGCTGGATCTGCCAATTGTCGGCGCTACCTTAAATACGCTGCTAAGCCTCGTAAATGACAACCCTTTACTAAGCGGGGTTGCTGGTACAGTAAGCAGCTTGCTGTCACTGGATATACTCGGCGTACTTCAGGGGCTGAGCTGTGTGGTTTACTGTGATATTCAGAGAGACCTTTTAGATATTGAAGTACTGAGCTCGCCGAGGCTGGATATCCTTCTTGAAGCGGGCAGCGGCGACGGCCGCGTAACCGATTACGATTGCGACGGCGAAGACAAAGCACTGGATGCGCTCGCCAATAGCTCCGCTGTCAGCGTACTGGTCGGCAGCCTGGGCAGCGATATGAATGATGCTGCTACTAACGCCTTTGATGAAGCTTCACCGAGCGTGGAGCCCATTCCAATACTCGATATCGGCACCAAGCGGGTACGCTACCAATGCACCCTGCTGCTGATTTGCTGGACTGAATACTGGGACGGCAGCGCTTGGGATGGTGATCCCAGTGCCGCCGAGCGGGATGCCTTCTCTGGAGGCGGGCTGGGCCTGAGTTTAGACTCTGATTTGCTCGCGGGCTCAGAAACCCTGAATTTCGCCAACAACCCATCCGATGACTACCTGCCCGAGTTCGGTGTAGATCCAATAGATGAGGCCTATCAAAGCGTTGATACTCAAAGCCTGATTGATAACTTAGAGGGCGATTTGCTGGGCTTAAACCTCGAGTTCTACGCCCCCACCAACAGCGGCGATGGTATTACCGGAAACGCGCTCGGTGGCCTCCTCTTCCTCGTCGGCTCAGCCGCCAATGCGCTGACGGGCGCAGTGGAAGCGATTATCACATCTACACTCTCTCCACTGCTGACAGCCATTATTAATCAGCTGTTGGATGCGCTCGGCGTCAGTTTGGCCGAAACCGAAGTAGGCGCAGCCATGACCTGCGAAAGTGATAGAGTGAAGCTGGTAATGTAGCGCGAGCCTTTTCACCTTAATGTGCCTCATGCAAAAAAATATAGTCTGACAACCACTACTGTTACACTGTAAAAAAACAAGAATCTGCCGGCTGTAACCACAATGAACTTCAATGACTACCTCACCCTTCTCGCGAAAAATGGCGGCTCCGACTTATTTCTCAGCACCGGCGCTCCGCCGTGCGCGAAATTTCACGGAAAACTCAAACCTCTAGATAAAGACCCATTTACACCGGGCGAGATCAGAGACATCGCCTACGAAATTATGGATGACGAGCAACAGAAAGAGTTTGACCAAGAACTCGAAATGAACCTTGCTTACGCCATTCCTAAAGTTGGCCGTTTTCGCGTTAATATATTTAAACAACGCAACGAAATTTCGATAGTGGCTCGTAATATCGTCACCGATATTCCCAACGTCGACTCCCTCGGGCTCCCCTCTGTTTTGAAAGACGTCATTATGACAAAACGAGGCCTGGTGCTATTCGTTGGGGCAACGGGTTCTGGTAAATCGACGTCTCTGGCAGCACTTATTGATCACCGGAATACCAACAGCAGCGGTCATATAATTACCATCGAAGATCCGATTGAATTCATACACCGGCACAAGCGCAGCATTGTTAATCAACGCGAAATTGGTGTGGACACGCGCAGCTTTCACCAAGCCCTGAAAAATACCCTCCGGCAGGCACCTGATGTCATTTTAATAGGAGAAATCCGCGACCGTGAAACGATGGAACATGCCATTGCCTTTGCCGAAACTGGGCACTTATGTATTTCCACACTGCATGCCAATAACGCCAACCAGGCACTCGACCGGATCATTAACTTCTTTCCCGAAGAGCGCCGGAATCAATTACTGCTCGACCTCTCTCTCAACTTAAAGTGCTTCGTCTCTCAGCGCCTGATTCCCACCCTAGATGGCAAACGCTGCGCTGCTATCGAGATTTTATTGGGCACGCCAACCGTCGCCCAGGCTATTCACAAGGGCGAAGTCGAATCGATCAAAGAGATCATGGCGAAATCAGAAAATCTGGGGATGCAAACCTTTGATGCCGCCCTGTTCAAGCTTTACGAGGAAGGGAAAATTTCTTTTGAGGATGCGTTGAAAAACGCTGATTCATCCAACAACCTGCGTCTTCGGATTAAACTAGAAAGCAAACGTGGCATCCCCGCCGGTGAAGACGAAATAGAGAAAAATACAAATGCAAAAAAGGCGGAAACCGCCTTTGATCTTCAGCTAGAAGACGATACTGGGGAACCAGACTCCTGAGTCTCAGAGGTGGAGAAACGCTCATTCCTGCCAGTTACCGCAGGCAGTGCATTGACGACATACCCACACAGCATCCAAATTGCCCAGCTTGTGCACAACGAGAGATACCCATCAATTGCATAGTGCCAAGCTAGGCGTACAGATCCCACCAGAATGATTAAAAGAAATATACCACCCATCAGCGCGACATACCGCCCGTAAGCTCTAGCCACAAAGAATATCAAACACGCAATTGAAACATGCATACTCGGCATGGCAGATATGCCACCACCGACACCAATTTCACCACTTTGATATATACCCCATAGGACTTTTTGAGTATCTAGCGCCCAGATTGGGTACATCTGGTTAGCTGCCCACAAACTATCCATTAACCCTTGGTAAGGGTTAAGTTCACTTGGGTAGAGAAAGTTAAAAAAACCGGGCCCTGAAGACGCGAAGATCATTGCCAAAAAAGAGCCATTAATCGCCCAACATAATATAAATGCGAGGAAAAAACGTAGCCTTAGCGCCTCATTTTTGGCAAGGAACATAAACCAAAAAAGCACTGCAAACATAACGAAAAACCAAAGGTTATAAATAACGTTGAGTGCAAAAGTCGCAAAAGCCCCCCCGACGATTGGCTCTAGTATTATCCAGGGGTCGACGCCGCCATGCAGCCATCTATCTACCTCAATCAACTTTTGATCCCAGGAAAACGCCATCGATGGCAAGATCAGTGTTTTGAACGATGATATTGCGGAAAAAAACAACGTTATTGCTGGAAATAGCAATATGCCACGATAAAACACCGAAGTACTGCAACACTGACTAATGCGCCGAACCAAGGCTATTATCGGCCGAGGGGGACGCACCACGATCATCAGGTAAAAGCCGTAACAGGCAACACTTAAACCAAACAGTATCGCCAATGCCCTAAGTGTAAGGGCTGGGTATATGAGGAGTGAAAAATTCTCTAGAAAACCCGTTTGATGAGCAACCAAAGTGGCCACTGCTATATAAATAGCAATGACCAGATAAATAGGAAAGTCTTGGATTGCAGCTGCGCGAAAGGCTTCGCTTATTCTCTGCTTCACCAATGGCATACTTCCCCTCTTGTATTTCGCGTCTACTTACACCCCATGGGCTTATTGCAGCACAAGAAAAAGAGGAACCCTATCGTTGAAAATACAGACTCCGCCAACATTATAGGGCAATAGCGCTGTAGGTGGGCTGCCAGATTCAAATCACCCTACTGCTACTGTTCGCTATCAGCGACCTCTTCCTTCTTGGCAGCTGGCTTCGGTAGCAGCTGCTCGCGAATGGCCGATTCAATTTCATTGGCGATTTCGGGGTTCTCACTCAAGAAACGTGCAGCGTTGGCCTTACCCTGACCAATCTTGTCGCCTTTATAGGCATACCAGGCACCAGATTTATCAACTAAGCCCAGCTTGACGCCCAAGTCGATAACTTCACCCATGCGGTAAATACCACGGCCATACATGATTTGAAATTCAGCTTGCTTGAAGGGCGGTGAAACCTTGTTTTTCACAACTTTAACGCGGGTTTCGTTACCAACAACTTCATCGCCCTCCTTCACCGCGCCGGTTCGACGAATATCCATGCGAACTGACGCGTAGAATTTCAGGGCATTCCCGCCAGAGGTGGTTTCGGGGTTACCAAACATAACCCCAATCTTCATACGAATCTGGTTGATGAAAATCACCAGCGTATTGGTCTGCTTGATACTGCCGGTAAGCTTCCTCAGCGCCTGGGACATCAGTCTCGCTTGAAGGCCAACGTGAGAGTCACCCATGTCGCCCTCGATTTCAGCCTTCGGCACCAGCGCGGCGACCGAATCGATAACAATGACATCGACAGAGCCGGACCTAACCAGCATATCGGTAATTTCCAGCGCTTGCTCCCCGGTGTCGGGCTGAGAAACCAGCAAATCTTCCAGGTTTACACCAAGCTTTTCGGCATACTGGGGGTCAAGAGCGTGCTCTGCGTCAACAATCGCCACTGTCTTGCCCAGCTTTTGCGCTTCAGCCATTACCTGCAAACACAGCGTGGTTTTACCCGAAGACTCAGGACCATATATCTCTACGATTCTTCCAAATGGCAGGCCACCGATCCCAAGGGCAACATCCAAACCCAATGAGCCGGTGGAAACAGAGGGCATAATTTCACGAGAGCTATCCCCCATTTTCATAATTGAGCCCTTACCAAACTGGCGCTCAATTTGCCCTAATGCCGACTCCAGAGCCTTCTGTTTGTTGGCGTCCATAGTTTCTCACCCTTCTTCATGTCGCTAGTGGTCTCAACCACACTTGCGAGGCCGCTGACTAATTACTGTATATATACTCAGTATTATATAAGGCGTTGTCAATCCCTGCTGAAAAAAAGTCCTGCTCGCGACGCTGGCGACACAACGAGGCATTCCGTAAACTTCTCGCTTTTCCCCAGCAAAGTGACGAGCGGAGTTTTCCCTCGGGTTCGGAGAGTGATTATGAATGCAGGCATCGACCTGGCCCAGCACACGCCAATGATGCAGCAATACCTGAAAATTAAGGCGCAACATCCACAGGAATTACTATTTTACCGGATGGGCGACTTTTATGAGCTCTTTTTCGATGACGCAAAACGCGCTTCCGACTTGCTGGATATCACCCTCACCGCCCGCGGAAAATCCGGCGGAAACCCAATTCCCATGTGCGGCGTTCCCTATCACGCCGCGGAAGGCTACCTCGCTCGCCTGGTAAAATATGGCGTTTCCGTCGCAATTTGCGAGCAAGTCGGTGACCCCGCCACCAGCAAAGGCCCGGTGGAAAGAAAGGTCGCGCGCATCGTCACCCCCGGAACACTGAGCGATGAGGCGCTGCTCGATGAACGCCGCGACAATTTACTTGTCGCCTGTTGCCGACAAGAAAATACCTTCGGGCTAGCCGTTCTCGATATGAGCAGCGGCCGCTTCAGCGTATCAGAGTTAACAAATGAGCCAGCCTTGCTAAGCGAGTTGCAACGGCTGCGCCCAGCCGAGCTACTAATACCCGAAGATTTTGGCGGCGAGTGGTTGCCAGATTTACCCGGTAGGCGTGCCCTTCCGCCTTGGGACTTCGATAGCGAAAGTGCGCTGCGACTGTTGTGTAGCCACTTCCAGGTTCAAGACCTCGCCGGCTTCGGCTGTGACAACCTGCCCGTCGCAACAGCAGCTGCCGGCTGCTTATTGCAATACGTGAAAGATACTCAGCGCTGCGAATTACCCCACATTCGACGACTCCAGCACGATGCATGCGAGCGGGCTGTCGCCATGGACGCAGCCACCCGCCGCAACCTCGAGCTTGATACAAATCTCGGCGGCGGTACCGACAACACCCTTGCCTCCGTGATTGATCGCTGCCAGACAGCGATGGGCAGCCGGCTTCTCAAACGCTGGCTTCATCGCCCGCTGCGCGACCGAGCAGTATTAGAGGCCAGGCGAAACAGTATCGCAGCGCTGATTCAGGATTATCACTTTGAATCCATTCGCGAACAGCTAAAAGCCATTGGCGACCTGGAAAGAATTTTGGCGCGTGTTGCGCTGCGTTCGGCCCGCCCCCGGGATCTTTCTCGCCTGCAGAGCTCCCTTGCCATTTTGCCGCCCCTGCAGCAACTTTTAGCGGCAATTCCCACGGAACATATTCGTGGGATCGCGACAGATATCAGTACCTTCCCAACACTCGCTGAACTGCTACAAACGGCCATTATAGACAATCCGCCTATGGTCATTCGGGACGGCGGCGTCATTGCACCGGGCTATGATGCCGAGCTGGATGAACTACGAAGCCTGAGCAGTGATGCTGGCGAATTTTTGGTGGCAATGGAACAGCGTGAAAAAGAGCGGACCGGACTCAGCAGCTTAAAGGTCGGCTATAACCGTGTGCACGGCTATTACATAGAAATCAGCCGCACACAGGCGGAAAATGCACCAACAGAATATATTCGTCGGCAAACCTTAAAAAATGCCGAGCGCTTTATCACGCCGGAACTCAAAGAGTTCGAGGACCGCGCACTCAGCAGCAAAAGCCGCGCACTGGCGCGAGAAAAAGCGCTCTACGAAGCATTACTGGATCGCTTGAATGAGCATCTAGGTGCCCTGCAGCTCTCGGCACACGCACTGTGCGAATTAGATGTGTTAAGCAACCTCGCAGAACGCGCCGTACAACTGGACTTCTGTGAACCGGAGTTTACCGACAATGGTTGCATCGATATCGAACAGGGGCGTCACCCCGTGGTCGAGAGCGTTCTAGACGAACCCTTCATCGCCAACGACCTCAACCTGGATCGCCGTCGCAGAACCCTCATCATTACCGGCCCGAATATGGGCGGTAAATCGACCTATATGCGCCAGACCGCGCTGATTGTTCTGCTGGCCCATATCGGCAGCTTTGTTCCGGCCAAACGCGCCAAGCTAAGTGTCGTTGACCAAATCTTCACTCGCATCGGCTCCTCAGACGATCTGGCCGGCGGTCGCTCGACCTTTATGGTGGAAATGACCGAGACGGCAAATATTCTCCACAACGCCACACAAAACAGCCTGGTGTTAATGGATGAAATTGGTCGCGGTACCAGCACCTTTGACGGTCTCTCGCTCGCCTGGGCCAGCGCTATTGAACTCGCGGACAAGATCAAGGCCTTTACCCTGTTTGCCACCCACTACTTTGAATTAACGGTACTGCCCGAAACTTACCCCTGCGCGGCCAATGTCCACCTAGGTGTGCGGGAATTCAAAGACCATGTCGTCTTCTTGCACCGACTTGAAGAGGGGCCAGCTAATCGCAGTTATGGCCTACAAGTGGCAAAACTTGCCGGAATGCCCGAAAAAGTCATCTCGGCCGCTCGCAGTAAACTCAATGAGCTGGAACAACAGGCGATCGCTCCGGTGATAAAAACCAGTGGCCCGCAAGCGGATTTGTTTGCCAGCCCCACCCTCTCAGCGGTCGACGAGGCACTGGCGGACATCGACCCCGATGCGCTAACTCCCCGCCAAGCGCTGGAAGCCCTCTATCACCTCAAAGAATTGGGTGATAAGTGATCAATATCGGCTCATCAGTAAAACAAATTATGTACACCTAAATTATTGTTAAGGCTGACGCTGTACCGATATTTTTTCCTGGTGTTACAATGCGCGCTTGCCGATTCACAGTCAGAGAGTAAGGGGCTGACCAAAATGACTTTTGTTGTAGGTGAAAATTGCATCAAGTGTAAGCACACAGACTGTGTGGAAGTATGTCCTGTTGACTGTTTTTACGAAGGCCCGAACTTTCTGGTTATTCACCCAGATGAGTGCATCGATTGCGCACTGTGTGAGCCCGAGTGCCCGGTAGAAGCCATTTTCTCGGAAGATGAACTCCCAGATGATCAACAAGTATTCCTCGAGCTGAATGCCGAGCTCGCAGAGGTTTGGCCGAATATCACAGAAATGAAAGATGCTCCTGCCGACGCAGAAGAATGGGCAGGAAAGCCTGACAAACTCCAGTACTTAGAGAGATAATCACTCTTTGCCTGCTGCGAAAAAGCCCGCTCAATGCGGGTTTTTTTATGCCTGACTCCCTCCCATATTCCTCAGCCTCGCCAAAGAAAAGGGAACAAAGTCGCTGAATTTGCGTCACAGCTACACCATGTCACGACATGGTCAATGCAAAAGAGCTAGCGACAGAAAGGCCCGTCGTCAGCATTTGCACAGCGAGGCGCAAGGAACATCGACGCCCGAAACCTAACAACTATGGAGCGTATTCATATGAAGAAATTCACGTCATTCTTTGATCATGTTTTTCTCGGACGAGGCATCTTAATGGTTGCGATAACACTCGGCGGCACAGCTGCTTTAACGGCGTGCGACCGCAACGAGGGCCCTGTTGAAGAAGCGGCTGAAAGCGTTGATGAAAGCTTTGAAAGCGCCAGAGATTCCTACCAAGAGGGCGTGGAAGAGGTTAAAGACGAATACGACGATCACACCACTGAATAACCCCCTCTCCGGAGAAAGGTCAGCCCTGCTGACCTTTCATATCTTGCCTTTTAGCTTTTGACAGCGCCCCTACACTCTCGCTTTAATTAGCGTTTTCACGCCAACCGAATAGGATTCCCTTGGACGCTGCCAGCATCAACACCCTTTTTCTGATCGGCGCCAGCCTCGTCGCAGCCAGCATCCTCGTTAGCTCCGTTTCCTCACGGCTGGGCATTCCTATTCTTCTCATCTTTTTAGGTGTCGGCATGCTCGCGGGTGAAGAAGGCCCGGGAGGTATTCGCTTCGACAACTTTTCAACCGCCTACCTCATTAGCAATCTTGCCCTGGCGGTTATCCTCCTTGATGGCGGCATGCGCACGCGAATAAGCAGTTTTAGGGTTGCACTGTGGCCCGCCCTGTCACTCGCCACCTTTGGTGTTGTGATTACCGCAGCGCTCACCGGCTGGATCGCCACGCTGCTATTCCCTCTCACCTGGATGGAGGGTCTGCTAATAGGTGCCATCGTCGGCTCCACCGATGCTGCAGCCGTTTTCTCGCTATTAGGCGGTAAAGGCCTCAATGAGCGGGTTGGCGCCACCCTGGAAATAGAGTCCGGCAGCAACGACCCGATGGCGATGTTCCTGACGATCAGTCTTATTGAATTACTGCGCAGCGCCCAACCACTCTCATTTTCACTGGCGGTGGATTTACTGTGGCAGTTTGGCTTAGGAATCGGCCTGGGTGTCGGCGGCGGCTACCTGCTGTGGCGCTTAATCAATAAAATGGAACTCGCCAGTGGCCTCTATCCCCTGCTGGCTGTTAGCGGCGGCCTGGTTATCTATGCCCTCACCACCGCAGCTGGCGGCAGCGGTATTCTCGCTATTTACCTGTGTGGTTTGGTGCTAGGGAATCGCCCGGTGCGCAACCGCCACGGTATTTTGCATATGTTTGACGGCTTGGCCTGGCTCAGCCAAATCGCGATGTTCTTGGTGCTGGGACTATTAATTACCCCTAGCGAGTTATTTGCAGTGACCCTGCCTGCCCTCGCACTGGCATTGTGGATGATCTTCTTTGCACGGCCGCTCGCCGTATTCACCAGCCTATTGCCCTTCAGGAGCTTTGCCCTGCGTGAACGGGCCTTTATAGCCTGGGTTGGACTACGCGGCGCAGTACCCATTATCCTGGCGATATTCCCGATGATGGCAGGCCTGGAAGACGCCCAACTCTACTTCAATGTCGCCTTTTTTATCGTTTTAGTATCGCTGTTATTCCAGGGAAGCAGCCTGAGCTGGGCGGCGCGGCGCGCCGATGTCGTCGTGCCCGCAACGCCGGCCCCGGTTTCGCGCGTTGGCCTTGAGATACATATCGCCAGTCAATGGGAGCTCTTCGTTTACACCCTGGCTGCGGACAAGTGGTATATCGGTCGGCCATTAAAGCAGCTGCACATGCCCGAGAATACCCGGATCGCGGCATTATTCCGCGACCGACAGCTCCTCCACCCAAGCGGCAGCACACTGCTCCTAAGCGGAGATATTCTCTGTGTCATCGCACACGATGTAGATCTGCCAGCCCTTGGAAAGCTGTTTAGCGAGGCGCCGACGCAAGGCTTGGATATGCGCTTCTTCGGCGACTTTATTCTTCAAGCAGATGCGCGCTTAGCCGATATTGCCCAGCTCTATAACTTGAAGGTCAACGAGAAGAATGCCGGCCTCACCCTCGCGCAATTTTTATCTCGGCGATTGTCCAGCAAACCGGTGTTGGGCGACCACATTCGATGGCAGAACATGATCTGGACGGTCGCCGAGATGAAAGGCAAACGCATCAGCAAAATAGGCTTGCGCAGCGACTCAACTGAGGGCTTGCCCTAGGGCCCGTTTACACTAGTTACGTTACGCCCGTTGCGGCTAAAAATTCACCCCCAGCAAGTGCAATTCAATGAGTTTGAGCGGGCCCTAGAATAGGGATTTCATCGTTCCGCCATCTACCACCAACGATGAGCCAGTGATGTAACTGGCCGCATCCGACAGCAGAAATGCACCGGCGCGACCGAACTCCTCCGGCTCACCGTAACGCCCGAGCGGAATCAACGCCTCATTGGCGGCCCTTTGCTGCTCCACCGCTACTTCTCTCATCTGCGCCTGATTGGCATCCAGCGACTTTATACGGTCTGTATAGATTATCCCTGGAATCAAATTGTTAACGCGGATTTGGTCAGCAGCCAGGGAACGACTCAGACTCTTTGCCAAACTACTGACGCCCGAACGCATCACATTAGACAACAAGAGAAAATCGATCGGCTCTTTTACCGACGACGACGTCAGCATCAAAATTGCTCCCCCGCCCGCACTGCGCAGGTGAGGAAGGGTTTCCCTCACTAGGCGCACCGCACTCATCAGCGTTAAGTTGAATGCACTTTGCCAGTCATCATCGGTAAACGCGTCAAAGCCCCCGGGAGGTGGTCCACCAGCATTGACCAAGACCCCATTCACCTCACCAAACTCCTCCACGCCTCGAGCCACCCAAACGCGAATGCTCTCTGCATCTGTCATATCCAGGCCCGCGCCCACAACGCGGGTGCCGTAACGTTCCGCTAACTGGGCTGCCGATGCCTGCGTTCGCTGCACATCGCGACTACCCAATAGCAGCGTTGCTCCGGCCTGGGCCAGGTTCTCAGCGATGGCATAGCCCAACCCTTTACTGGCACCCGCCAACAAAAAGACCTTCCCGTTCACACCTAAGTCCATTTCCTCTCTCCTGAAACATGGCACCGCGACAGCGTCCACCCACGCCATAGCGGCCTGAATTGCATCTAAACACCGACAATACCGGCCGTTAAATTATCGAAGTCGGCCACGAAAACCGCCGAATTTCGGGCTTTGTCACGGTTTTGGGGCAAAAATCGCATTTTCGTGAAAAAAAGATGACAAGCCCACTCCCAGCTGTCAACATTGCTGTCGCATCAGCATAGAAGTGACCTTATGGCCAGCAATACATCCTCCAGTTATCACCACGGCAATCTCCGTCAAGAGCTGATGGAGCTTGCAGAAAAACACTTGGTCGAGGGCGGCGTCCGCGACCTAAGCTTGCGTGCCCTCGCCCGCGAAATCGGCGTATCGCAAACCGCTCCCTATCGCCACTTCCGCGACAAAAATGCGCTACTCGCGGCTCTGGCAACAGAGGGCTTTAAACGCTTTTTTGAAATGGGGCGCCCCAGTGAAGAAGAGCCCCGGGCGGACAAAAGCTTACTCTATTTTGGCTTGGCCTATGTAAAGTTTGCCCGAGAGCACACTGAACTATTTCATCTGATGTTCGGCCCGGCCCTACAACCTCGTAACCAATACCCCGAATTGTTTGCGGCCGGCCGCGAGGCGATCTATAAAGTACGCGCGGGCGTGGAGCGTGGTCTCGCCAACGGCGAACTTCGCCCCTTAGACAACGTTGCATCTATTGCCCACACGGTATGGGCAGCCGTGCACGGCGTGACCACACTGATGCTGGACCACGCGGACACCTATGGCTACCACCGCGACTTGCACCTTCAAGCTGAAAAATCTATGCGCATGATGATCGCAGGCCTCTGCACGGACCCGAGCTACATCTCGACACTGCCTGACGAGTCGACGCACTACCCTCCAGAGTCGGCGCAGAAGGCTTCGGCATAGCTTTCCATCACGCTCCGCGCAGTAACACTGTCGCGGAGCTGCGCAACATTTTTCGGCTACTCGTCAACACCAGCAGTGCTAATATGCCAGCCCCTGCCACACTCGCTAGTGGTATTGCCGCCCAATATAGAAGTACTTCTGACTGCATGACCCAGCGCTGAATAAAAAACAAACAAAAATTGGCACCCAGCCCAGCAACCGCCCCGGCCAGTGCGCCCAGCAACGCAAATTCACCGATGACTACCGCGAATAAAAAACGGTTTCTGGCGCCCAAGGTTCGCAACAGCGCGTTTTCCTGTTTGCGGGTTTGGAAACTCAGCAGCACATTTGCAGCGCTAATCAGTAAGGCGCTCACCAGCACCAGTAAAAGCACCACAGCCAGTGCACGAGATAGCTGCGCAACCACGCCTTGAACCTGTTTAAGTACTGCGCCAATTTCAATCAGACTGACCGTCGGGTAGCGGCCGAGCAAATCGACCAATAGCGGGCGCTGCGAGTCGTCGAGGTAAAAACTGGTAATGTAGCTACCGGCGTAACTGCGCAACGCGTCCTCTGGAAACAGGAAGTAAAAGTTCGGACGCATACTGGCCCAGTCGAGCTGCCGTAAACTCGCAACCGTCGCGGTTAAATCTCTGCCGCCAACGTTAAAACGTAACGCCGTGCCCACAGTAATATTGAGGCGTTGAGCCAATTCTTGCTCCACTGACACAGGGTTTGTCTGCAGTGGCTCAGCAGCCTGGCTCCACCACTGACCAGCGATCAGTTGATTGTCCTCTGGCAGCACCTCTGACCAACTGAGATTCAACTCTCGGTCCACACCCGTATTTCGGGTTTCCAGACCCTCAATGTCCTGCAATGGCATGTTGTCGATTTCTACGAGGCGACCACGAACCATTGGATACAAGCCTGCGTGGTGAATACGGCGGTCAGCGAGGAAGGCCTCCAGCGGCTCGACATCACGACCGGCAATATTGATCAAAAAGTAGTTGGGCGTGTCCTCAGCTACCTGTTGCTGCCAGTCCTTAAGGAGTAATTCCCGTAACAGCAGTAAACTCACCAGCACCATCAAGGCAAGGGCGATGCTGGCAGTTTGAAAGGCGTTGGCGTAGCGCCGCCGATAAATGCTCGACACAGCCAGGCGTTGAGCACTACCCGGCAGTCGACCGCTGAGGCGACGAATACCTGTCAGCGCCATAAGCACGACGCCAGCCGCCGCCACAAGTAACACTGAACAACCCAGCATCAGCGCAACGACCAGTGAGAGATCTCGGCTATACCAATACATCAGCAACCCTAAGCCCGCAGCCCCGGCAGCAGTCGCAAGGCGAACCCCACCCGCGAGCGATTCATCGCGGCGCAACACGTGAGCGGGCGATACGCGGCTCAAACGCACTATCGGTGGCATGGCAAAGCACAACAGGCATAACGCTGCACTGACAATAGCCATCCAAAGCGGCCGCAAACTTCCAGCCGGCGGTGTTGCAGACACCAGGTCACTGAGGCTGGCAAACAACAAATATTGCACGGCAACGCCAACCAAGCCTCCCAGCACCGAGGCAAGTAGCAATACCAGCAGTAACTGCCGAAGGTAGTGCAGTAAGATATATCGCCGACTCGCGCCCAGGGTTTTCATTAAGGCCACCGCGTCAATGTTGCGCTGACCGTAGCGCTGGGCAGCCAGCGCAATGGCCGCCCCCGCCAGTGCCAAGGTAAGGCTAGCTGCCAGCAGAAGGTACTCTTCTGCGCGCGCCAAAGCGCTGGCCAGCGCTGGCTGGTTGTCTTCGATATTCAACCACTTTTGCCCCGGCAACAAACTGGCGCTGAGAGTTTGCCGATATGCCGCGAATGCAGCGTCATCACCGGCGAAAAGATAGCGATAGTCCACAACGCTCCCGGGCTGTACCACCTCGGTGGCACCCAGGTCTTCCAGATTCATTAGCCCGCGAGGGCCGTAGATATTCAACGCAGAACTGCGGTCGGGCTCATCAACCAATACCCGCGTTGCCACTAGCGCTTTTTCCCCTACCTCAACGGTCTGCCCCAGGGTAATACCGAGCGTCGCCATCGCCCGTGAATCCAGCCAAACCTCCCCTGCCAATGGCCCGTGTTCAACCCCCTCCCCATCGGCAAACATCTGCTTGGCTGCGCGAAGCTCGCCCCTCAATGGGTAGGATGCGGAGGCCGCACGCATAGACACCAGCAACATCTCTTCACTGGCATAGACCATTGTGCGAAACGCCACAAGCTGCGCTGTGCTCAGGCCCTCAGAGCGCGCGTTATCCAGCCATTGCGGCTCAATCGGTCGCGGGCTGGTCAGCACATGATCTGCAGCCAAAAAGGTGCGACTTTGCGTCGCCATCGTTGCTTGTAAACGTTCTGAGAAACCGGCAATACCACTAACGCTGGCGACCGCGAGGCTAAGGGCGATACACAATAGGCCCAGCTCGCCACCGCGCCAGGCGCGCAGCCATTGCTTGAGCATCAACATGGGCGTTGCCGCGGTAATTCTGACAACTCACCATCGTACATTTCAAACACTCGTTGGCAGTGGTCTGCCAAGCCCTGCTCATGGGTCACCAGTACCAATGTAGTGCCTTTGTCTCGGTTCAAGCTGAACAGCAGCTCGGTGATATGGGCGCCGGTTTTCGCATCAAGATTGCCGGTAGGTTCATCGGCAAACAGGATCGCGGGCTCACTGGCAAAAGCGCGCGCTATCGCTACCCGTTGCTGTTCACCACCGGAGAGCAGCCGCGGATAGTGGTGCTGCCGATGTCCTAACTCCAGTTCTTCAAGCAGCGTTGACGCGCGCTGACGCGGCGCCTCCATACCTGCCAACTCTAGCGGCAGCATCACATTCTCCAGTGCCGTTAGTGAGGGCAGCAGCTGGAAGGACTGAAACACAAACCCCACCGAGCGTGCCCGCAGCGCCGCCCGTTGATCCTCACTCATGGACGCCAAAGACTGGCCTTGAAGCAGAACATCACCTTCGCTCGGCGAGTCCAAGCCTGCCAATAAACCGAGCAACGTAGACTTCCCCGACCCAGACGGCCCAACAATTGCCGCGCTCTGCCCCGCCTTGATTTCGAGATCGATCCCTTTCAGTATTCGTAGCTCGCCATCACCACTGGGGACTGTCTTGCTGAGCTTTTCAACTTTTATCATTCGCCTTCCTGTACTGCATTTGCTGGTCGTCGCCTGCGGCTTTGCGTTTAGTGTATCGCTCCATGCTCAGGACCGCAGTAGCCCGCGACTACTTATTCTTGGTGATAGCCTCAGCGCCGCCTATGGCATGGCACCTGAAAAGGGTTGGGTCGCCCTACTGGCCCGCGACTTAGCCGACAGTGCAACCATTATTAATGCCAGTGTTAGCGGCGAAACGACCGAAGGAGGCCTGCAGCGCTTGCCGGGTTTACTGCAAGAACATGCCCCCGACGTCGTGGTGCTCGAGCTGGGTGGCAACGATGGTTTGCGGGGCTACCCACTAACACGTGTACGCAACACGCTGAGCGAAATGATCACCCTGAGCAGAGAAAGCGGCGCAAAAATACTCCTTGTGGGAATGCGCATTCCGCCCAACTACGGGCGGCGCTACAGCCTCGGGTTTGAGAACATCTATCCGGCATTGGCCGAGGAGCACACGCTGCCGCTTGTGCCCTTTTTACTCGAAGGCATCGCCGGGAACGCCACACTAATGCAGAATGACGGCATCCACCCCAACGCCCAGGCACAACCTGCGATGGCGGCTACGGTGGGCGATGCACTTCGTCCAATATTGATGGCGCTGGAGGAAAAAAACTAGGCGTGTAAGCCTCCTCGAGTAAGCCGCTCCGGGTCGAGATAGCCTAATAATTCCTCGCGGGAATATGTCGTCATCTCTTCGGCAACATCGAGGATATCGCGCTGTTCGCTGTATGCTCGCTTTGCAATCTCAGCCGCCCTCAAATAGCCAATTAGCGGGTTTAACGCCGTTACCAACACCGGGTTTTTAGCCAGAGCAGCCTGTAAATTGTTGTGATTTACCTGGAAATCAACAATGCATTGATCGGCCAGAGCAGTGCATGACGACGCCATCACATCGATACTCTGCAGCAGGTTATAGGCAATCACCGGCAACATAACATTCAACTGAAAATTCCCCGACTGCCCTGCCATGGCAATGCAGGCATCATTGCCGACCACCTGCGCACAGGCCATCGCTACCGCTTCGGGAATCACCGGATTAACCTTACCCGGCATAATACTGCTACCCGGTTGCAGCGCCCGCAGCTGAATTTCGCCCAGACCGGAGAGCGGCCCGCTGTTCATCCAGCGCAAGTCATTACTGATTTTCGTCAGAGCCACCGCCAGCGTTTTCAATTGCGACGATGCCGACACCGCCGTGTCCTGGCAGGAGATACCCTCAAAAAAATTATTGTTCGGCCGGAAATCGGTATGGGTGTTGCGAGAAATCACCTCGCAAAATGCCGCCGAAAAGCCCTGCGGCGCATTCACACCGGTACCGACCGCCGTGCCGCCCTGGCTTAACAGCCGCAATTCCGACAGGACATGCTGCAGACGCACCTGAGCTTTCTCAAGCTGACAAGACCACGCCGACATCTCTTGGGCAAGTGTCATCGGCATGGCATCCATTAAATGTGTTCTGCCCGTTTTGACTACGCCTGTCATATCGCCAGCGCGTTCATCAATCGTCGCCTGTAAACGCTTCACTGCTGGGATCAATATTTCCTGCAGCTTAATGGCGGCGCTGCAGTGTATCGCTGTCGGCACCACATCATTGCTGCTCTGGCTCATATTCACGTGGTCGTTGGCACTGATGGATAGGCCAGACATCTCACTCGCGAGGGTCGCCACAACCTCATTCACATTCATATTTGTACTGGTACCCGAGCCAGTCTGAAACACGTCAACGGGAAATTGGTCGCGAAATTCGCCCGCCAATACGCGGTCCACTGCTTGAATAATGGCCTCACTAATCTCGGCGTCCAGCACACCCAGTTCGGCATTGACCTCAGCGGCCGCGCGCTTGATATGCAATACCGCGTCAATAAAGCTGCCGGGAAGTGTCAGCGAACTGATCTGAAAGTTGTCCAATGCCCGCTGGGTTTGGGCGGAAAACTTGGCATCCGCTGGCACGCTGACGTCGCCCATGCTGTCGGTTACCACACGAAATTGGCTCATCTGTTGCCTCCAATCGAGTTATCGCAATGGCCTCCAGTATCCCTACCGCGCTCGGCAGATGCAAAACGCGGCGTCAGCTTCTAGAATAGCTGGCCAGCAACGGAGACCGCTATGCACGATTACAGCAATATCGACACAAGCACTTGGCTCGCTTGGGATCGCGATCATATCTGGCACCCCTATGCGTCTGCGCTATCCGCGCCAGAGATGTTCCCGGTTAAATCTGCCAGTGGTGTTGAAATTGTATTGGCGGACGACAGGCGCTTAATCGATGGCATGTCGTCTTGGTGGTCGGCGATTCACGGCTACAATCATCCCGTGTTAAACGACGCCGCACAGCGTCAGCTGGCAGACATGTCCCACGTTATGTTCGGCGGTCTGACCCACGCCCCCGCGGCAACACTCGGCAAGCGGCTGGTCGACCTGACGCCGCCACCCCTGCAGCGAGTATTTATTTCTGACTCGGGGTCAGTCGCGGTTGAAGTCGCGATTAAAATGGCGCTGCAATACTGGATCGCCAAGGGGCAGTCAGCAAAGCATCGACTTATCGCGCTTCGCAATGGTTATCATGGCGACACCTTTGCCACGATGGCAGTGTGTGATCCCGTCAATGGTATGCACCATTTATTCAGCTCAGTGTTGAGTCAGCAACTGTTTGCAGAGGCGCCACAAACACCATTTGGACAGGCAGCCAGCGATGGCGATATGGCCTCGGTGGAAGCACTGCTTCGCGAGCACCACGGCGACGTTGCGGCCGTTATTGTCGAACCCATCGTGCAAGGGGCTGGCGGCATGCGATTTTATTCTGCCGACTATTTACGCCGCCTGCGCGCGCTATGCGACCGCTATGATGTATTGCTGATTCACGACGAAATTGCCACCGGTTTCGGCCGTACAGGTAAACTTTTCGCCTGTGAGCACGCCGACATCAGCCCCGACATTATGTGCGTTGGCAAGGGGCTGACCGGCGGTTATCTAAGCCTTGCTGCTACCCTGTGCACTGAAGACATTGCCCAAGGTATTTGCCAGGGTGAGGCTGGCGTATTTATGCACGGCCCGACTTTTATGGGCAACCCTCTGGCTTGCGCCATCGCCAATGCCAGCATCGACCTGCTGCTTGCCAATGACTGGCAGGGCAATATCCAGCGTATCGAGCAGGGATTAAAACAAGGCTTATCACCGGCCAGCGAGATCCCGGGCGTTGCGGATGTGCGCTGCCTCGGCGGCATCGGCGTGATTGAAATGGCTGAACCGGTGACGATGGCCTCTATTCAGCGCCGCTTCGTCGATCACGGTGTTTGGATTCGGCCCTTTGGAAAACTCATCTATACCATGCCGCCCTACATCATTGACAACGAGCAACTGGCATTCCTCTGCCGGGAGATTATCGCGGTTATTCGTGAGGAACAGGCACAATGACAGGCGATACCTTCAAGGAGCGCCTTCGCGATATTATCTTCGGCACAGAGCCAGGTCTGGGCAGGAACTTCGACATCGCGCTTATCATCGTCATCATCGCGAGCGTTTTAGCCCTATTTTTGGACTCCGTGGAGCCCCTGCATGCCGCCTATGGCGAGCTTTTTTACACTGCAGAAATCGCCTTTACCGTGCTGTTTAGTATCGAATACCTAGCGCGAATATACTGCTCTGTAGACCGAAAACGCTACATCACCAGCTTCTACGGCATCGTCGATCTGCTAGCGACACTGCCCACCTACCTGGCGTTAATTTTACCCGGCGCCCAGCATTTGCTGGTGATTCGCATCTTTCGCGTACTGCGTATTTTCCGCGTGTTTAAGCTTTTCAAGTACATGTCTGAGGCGAATATTCTGGTGCGTTCGATCAAATCGTCGCGCCACAAAATTACCGTGTTCTTCATCACCGTCGTCACACTGGTCATCGTCTTTGGTTCTTTGATGTATTTGGTCGAAGGGCCTGAAAATGGCTTCACGAGTCTGCCACAAAGCATCTACTGGGCCATCGTCACCGTCACGACAGTCGGCTACGGGGATATTGTTCCCCATTCGCCCCTGGGGCGCGCCATCGCAGCGATGGCAATGGTTACCAGCTACGCCATCATTGCTATCCCAACCGGGATACTCAGCGCGGAGCTCGTGCAAGAAAACCAACGTCAGGCAGGGTTAAAGCGTTGCACGTCTTGCCAACAGGGCAACCACGAACGCGACGCCATTCACTGCAAATACTGCGGTGAATTGCTGCCTGAGCAATGAACGGACACTTTGAGATTCGCGCGCTATGTGGATACAACGAACGATTACTCTACGCGCGAAAGCGCGTGGCTTTCACCTCATCGACAATGAGATCATCGCGCAACTGCCGGAAATATCACAATTATCTGTCGGTTTATGTCAGCTGTTTATTCAACACACCTCGGCATCATTAACGCTTAACGAGAATGCCGACCCCACAGTGCGCAGCGACTTTGAGTATTTTTTCTCCCGCTACGTTCCGGAAGGCGATATCCACTACCAGCATACCGATGAGGGCTGCGACGATCTTCCCGCCCATATTAAAGCCAGCCTATTGGGCAGTAACGTGACAATACCTGTGAGCGAGGGACGGCTTGCCTTGGGTACCTGGCAAGGCGTGTACCTTGGAGAGCACCGCAACAGAGGTGGCCAACGCCGCATTGTTGCGACACTTTTTGGCGAATAATGGGTCTCAGCGGAGGTCTCAGCCAATTCAGCCTCGGTTCAGATACGAGGCCGATAATGTGAACTAAGCGTCATCATTGCAACGCAGCGGCTATGCTATTCTGCCGCGCATTGCTTTAACTACTATTATAAGGATCGATTCATGTTGCGTTTATGGAAATCTGTAGCCGTCTCACTGGCTCTGCTTGGCAGCAGCTTGGGTATGGCACTGGAAGTGGGCGGCAATTTACCTACACTGGATGTGCCAAGCCGCGGGGAGCTGGTTATGTCGGGCGATAAGGTGAGCTTCAGCCCTTGGTCTAGCACCAGTATCAGCACGGGCAGCCCAGCACTTATTTTTCACATGCCTGCGCGCATGTCATCAGATGCCGCGATTGCCCCCCTTCGTGCACGGCTGGAAGCCGGTGAGTATCCCACTGAGAGTTTCCAATCAATTTCCGTGGTCAACCTTGATGACGCACTGTGGGGAACCTCTGGCTTGGTCGCTGGTGAGCTCGCCAAGAATAAGCGCGCTCACCCCCAAGCTGTGCTTGTTGCCGACGATGCTGGACGCGGGCTAAAGGCCTGGCAATTAAAGTCTCGAACCATTGCGGTTATTCTGCTCAATGCCGAGGGTGAAATTACTTACCTGAAGGAAGGCGAACTGTCGCAGGATGATATTGACACCATTATCGCAAAGCTGGACGCCGAAATTGCCAGTGCGGAGCGTGTTGCGAACAACTGAGTTAGGTCGTAAAAAAGCGCGCCATGTATCAATTGGCGCGCTTCTCCAATAAGCGTTTCAAGTTCTTGAGCATCATTTTCACACCAAAACGCATCACAGGGCTGAATACGGGTAGGAATACCTTACTAAAGCCCTTAGGCTTCATCGCCATTGTCCACCGCACGCGACAGCGGTTATCCGCCAATTCGTCCACTTCGTAGCGCTCGGCAAAGGACTCGATATTGTCCCGGGTAGCGTGTGTGAAACAAAATGCCATTTCCCTGCCCCGCTCCCAGGCAATAAACTCTTCGAAACCCGTCAGCCCGCCCATCATATATACTGTACGAGTCGTCCCGATCCCGAAAGGCCTCGGCGATGTCCACTCCACGCGCTGGATCGGCATTGCCCAACGGGGCCAGTCATCGGCATTTTCAAAAGATGCAAAGACATCTGCCGCGCTGACACCGAACTCTACCTCAGCAACGTACTTAAACGGTGCTGATTCAAAGAAGGTCATATCCACGGCTTGACACAAAAATTTTTCTGCCACTTATTATCTCCGCTGATTTTTCTGGCATACGTAGTAGTAGATCGGGAAATCTACCCCGCCCAGCCACTAGCGACAAGAAAACCTAGGGAAAATGACAAACTCTTCATCAAACTCGCAAGATAAGGAACCAAAAAGTGCAGAAAACGCCGTAGAGCAACTGCCGCTGCTCTATCGCGACGACGATATTGTTGTGGTGGACAAGCCCAGCGGCCTGCTCGTTCACCGCAGCCCAATAGACCGGCGAGAAACGCGCTTTGCCTTACAGATACTCCGCGAGCAGCTAGGGCAATACATCTACCCCGTTCATCGCCTGGATAAGCCCACCTCAGGGGTTATGGTTTTTGGCCTGCACAGCGAGAGTGCCTCGGTATTAGCCAAACAGTTTGCCCAGCACCAGATCCGCAAGGCCTACCTAGCGACAGTTCGGGGTTACGCCCCCGCCAGTGGCTGCATCGATCACCCATTGCGGGCAGACCCCGATCGCTATGCGGGAAGAACGGAGTTTGGGGACGCCAAGCCGGCCATTACCCACTATCAGTGCCTGGCTCAGTACGAACTTGATGCCTGCATCGAAAAATACCCTCAATCGCGCTACTCATTAGTGCTCGCCCAGCCGCTGACCGGGCGGCCCCACCAGATTCGCCGACACATGAAGCATATCGCCCACCCCATTATTGGTGACGCCAAGCATGGCCGCGGTAGGCATAACCGTTATTTTGCTGAGCATTTAGCCTGCCCTCGCCTGTTACTGCACGCCATGGCCCTGGAGTTCAGCCATCCCGCCAGTGGCCAACGGCAGCGCTTTGTGTCGCCGTTAACGGGGACCTATGCGGCATTAGTGGAGGCGTTTAACTGGCAGACAGCGGTGAATACCGCCGAGCATAGACTTGGCTGGCCGAAGGTTACATAATTATAACTTAACCTTATCGCCCATTCCCTCTACGCTAGTGGGAATAACTTGACCGGCCCCAGCGCCCGAACACCAGTAAAACAATAACGCGAGGCAAACTCACTGTGACTAAGCTCTATGACTACATTATTGTCGGCGCCGGCTCCGCTGGCTGCGCCCTGGCCAATCGCCTCAGTGAGGACGGCCAACGCAATGTCCTGCTCCTAGAGGCAGGTGGGAAAGACAGCAATCCTGTCATTCATATGCCACTGGGTTTTGCCTTCACCATGAAAAACCCCAAATTCAGTTGGTGCTATGCCAGTGAGCCTGAGCCTCATATGAATGACCGCCGCATTGACCAGCCCCGAGGCAAGGTGCTCGGCGGTTCCAGCTCAATTAACGGCATGGTCTATATACGCGGCCAAAAGGAAGATTACGACCATTGGGCGGCTCTGGGTAACACCGAGTGGAGCTATGACAAGCTACTGCCTATCTTTAAGCGCAACGAGGCCTATGTGGCCCAATGCAGTGACGAATACCACGGGCGCGACGGCCAACTCCACGTCGATGACGTGCAAGACCACTACGAAATGGCGGACCTCTACGTGAAAGCCGCGCAGGAAGTGGGCATCCCCTACAACCCTGATTTCAATGGCGAAACTCAGGAAGGCGCAGGGTTTTATCAAGTGAATATTCGCCGCGGCCGCCGTCAGAGCACCGCACGCACCTATCTGCGCAATGCCGCGAAGCGCAGCAATTTGACGATTGAAACCAACTCCCTGGCCAGCCAGATTATTTTCGAAGGTCATCGCACAACCGGTCTTCGCTATTTGAAAAATGGTAAGGATGTCACCGCTCGCTGCCGGGGAGAAATCATTTTATGCGGTGGCACAATGAACTCACCGCAGCTGTTAGAACTTAGCGGTATCGGCAATGCCGAGCTGCTGCGCCAGAAAGGCATTAAGTCCGTGCACAATTTGCCCGGTGTCGGTGAAAATATGCAGGACCACCTCACCGTGAACACCCAGCGCTCCTTCGAGGGACTGCGAACGTTCTATGAGGACTCACGCCCGCTGCCAATGATCGGCAACTTATTCAAGTTCTGGTTTAAGGGCAAAGGCATGCTGGCGCATCCCGCCTCGCAGGTTGGTGTTTTCTTCCGCACCTCGGACGACGTCGATCGCCCCGACGCGCAGATTCACTTCACCCCCGCCGCCGGTGATCAGGACGAAAACGGCCGCATGCTTACCGTGCCAGGCACCACGGCGACGGTATGCTATCTGCGACCAAAGAGCCGCGGCTGGGTGCACATTCGCAGCACAGATCCAACCGAGCCACCGGCATTTATTCACAACTACTTAGCGGAAGAGGAAGATCGTCAAAAGATGATCGCAGCGATTCGCAAAACGCGTGAAATTTTTGAGGCTCCCGTCTTCGACTCCTGGCGCCGTGAAGAGCTTGTGCCCGGCCCTGAAGTACAAAGTGACGAAGAGATTATTGAGTTTGTGCGCAACACCGGCGAGTCGGTATACCACCCTGTTGGCACCTGTAAAATGGGTAACGACGACATGGCCGTGGTCGACCAACACCTCAAAGTACATGGCGTTGAAGGCCTTCGCGTTGCCGATGCATCCGTGATGCCAACAATTATTTCCGGAAACACCAACGCAACTTCAGTGCTGATCGGCGAGCGCTGCGCCGACTTCATCCTCTCCGGCCAGTAGGCCTAGCGCTGGCGGTAGGGTATCTGGCAATAGTCGATACCCTCCGCTGGCTGAATACCGTGCTTCAGCAGGCACATTTTCAGCGAGTTCATCGACAAACTAATATTGGGCGTTGGGCCCAAGTAAACATGATCGAGAGCCATTGCTTCACCCTCTGATGAGGCCAGTGCAAACTTCATATACGGCACCAGCATGCTCCGGCCTTCTCGAAAGAAAACCTCTGCATTGGGGTAGTTGGAAATTACTGGCGAAACCAAACGCCACTCCTGCTCTTCCTCAAACGAGGGGTGCTTCAAAATAGCAGCGATACGAAGCAAGTCGGTTTCCAGGTGAGCAAATAAGCTCGGGAAATCCTTCTGCTCCCCTTCTCCGGCCAACAGTTCAACACCGTCGATAATTTCTGCTATCAAACTATGCTGCGCGCTCGGCGCATAGACACAGCGCCCCAGGTTAAAGCTCTGGCTGCTCGCACAGCGGCGAATAAAGGCAGCATTGAAGCCGAGACTTGCGCCTTTACCTACAGAGCTATACCCACGCCATTGGCTCAGTAAATTGCCATTGGAGCGAAACGAAGCACCAAATAAAATATGGCCATTGGTAATACGGTGCTGCACCCAATCGATAAAGGCATTTAGCAGCGCCGGCTGATCATGCCCTTGGCGAATTCGCAGCTCCACCTCGCGCTTCACCAAATCGGCGGTATGCCTGAGCTCCGCAGAATCATTCATGTAGCGTATGTCGCTGGCCCACAGTACACCGCTGCCCAGAATGCCCAAAACGCCGCTCAACGACGTGTAATGGTAAAGCGTGTCCTGGGGTTGCTCTGCGTATAGCTGCGCACTAATGGCATCAATCATGTTAGGTCTCAGCCAAAAAGCCAGACACCAAGGCGTTGAATTCACGCGGCTTTTCGGCGTGCAGCCAATGCCCTGTTCCCGCTATGGTTTCGATGCGACTGTCGGGAAACTGCTTCATAATTCCCACCCGGTTCTCATCAATAATGTAGCGAGAGTTCTCTCCGCGGATAAATAGTGTCGGCCCCGCATAGGGCTCTGCAGCGGGCGCATCACGCAGTAAATCGTAGCAGTCTGCAATTACCGAAAGGTTCATGCGCCAGGCCCAACCCTCGCCGTCGCGCACTAGGTTTTTCAATAAGAACTGTCGTATGGGTAGCTCGGGCACGGCTGCTTGAAGCTGCTCGTCGGCATGCTCTCGGTTACGCAGCGCACGCAAGTCCATTGCCAATAAACCCTCAATAATGGCATCGTGGCCGCGCCCATAGCGAACCGGTGCAATATCGGCGACCACAAGTTTCTCTACCAAGTTGGGCTGAGAGGCCGCCAATTGCATTGCCACCTTGCCGCCGAGAGAGTGCCCCAGAAACGTCGCACTTTGCACCGCCAGCTCGCCGAGGGTTTTGGCCACATCTTCAGCCATACTGGGAATATCCATATAGTCTCGGTGAGGAGACTTACCATGGTTGCGCAGATCCATGCGAACGACACGATAGTTGGGCTCCAGGTGGCGTGACAGCGTCAATAAATTGCTGGCCGAGCCAAATAGCCCGTGCAATAGCACGACGGTAGGCCCCTCACCCCGCGACTCGCTGTGCAGCACCGCCGCTGCATTTTTTACTTCACTTCTCATGCTCTGATCCGGTTGCTAGAATGCCTGCGCATTCAAATAAATAGGTGTTACTGTGAGAATTTTGCTTCCGATAGTTGCTGCAGCAGGACTGTTGCTCGGTGCCTGCAGCTCCGTGAGCTACAACCCCACTGTGTTCGATTTCTTTATCGCCAAAGACGCTATGGCTGCGAAACCAGTGAAAAAAGTGATTGTTGCCAGTGTCAATGTCACCGGTGAACCCACCCGCTCCATGTTACGGGACAGCGTAACGAAAATCGATTCGATGGTGGTGGACTACCTGCAAGAAAATGGCTTCGAGATCGCACCTCAACATTTATTCAACAATGCCTGGCAGCAGGCGCTGCTGAACTTCGGTGAATTCTACGACCCCACAACGGGCAAAGTCGACCAACAGGGCTGGCAGCAGGTAATGGCCAGCACCTTTCAGAGCCTGCAGGCACATAAAGATATCGATGCGATCGTCTTTACTGACCTAATCGCCCATGACGTGCAGCACAGCACGGGCATGAAACACTATGCCCGCTGGTATGGCGTTACCCGCGAACCTGCCACAGAGGGCGCAAGCGCCAGTGTTCCGGTTGATTTCAATTGGACTCAAGTGATCAAGGGCGCGAGCTTAGTGATTACTCTCTACAGCACCGAAGGGCAGCCGCTGTTCGCCAGCCGCGGTGGTTTGGATACGCTGCATGCGATCGACTCTCGCAAGAGCCAGAAAGGCTTCGTGCGCCGTAAAAAAATCCTTGGGAACAGCAGCCGTATCCAAGAGGGTATTGAGCTCGCCTTTCACCCATTAATTGTTATGGATCGCTATCCGGCGCCGCCCAAAAAGCAGCCTTGAATAAGGCACTCCACTTAGCTGCCAGAGGGAGCTTGCTGCGTGGTCACCCACACAGGCGAGCTCCATGCTCTCTCTTGTATTTGACGTCGGTGATCATCACGGCAGCAGCTTTCATAGCCGGGTGAAATGGTGTCCGGCTGGCTGCAGTCTACTGCGGCCGCCACGCACAGCTGCTGACTCCACCGGCAACGGGGCACTTCGACGGCGCGAGCGTAGTAGTAATGGCGCGCCTCCGGGTCGAAATCCGGATCCTGCCATACCGAGCAAAGCTGTGCGGCACCACTACCCTGCGTTTGGCAGCTGTTTATGTCTACTGTCGCCGGTTTTCCCGAGCTGGCAATATCAATCACTGTTTCTGAGCGCTGCCCTTCGCTATCAACACTGCCTTTTACAATCTGTAGAGTTTGCAGCGGTAAGCCAGGCCGCTTCGCTGTGCCGGGGTCCATTGCGGCCATCACCGCAATACGGGGGGCCGATGATGAATTAAGCTGGAGCTCCCCTCCCATGGGAACGCCGGTTTCATAACCCACTTTGGCAAAATCCGTGCGCTCACATAAATCGCTGGGGAGCTCCTCGCCCGCAAAAACTCTCAGGGCGATACGCGGACCACTGGTCGCATAGACCTCGCGCCTTAGCAAGGCATCGAATATGGCGTCGCGACTATTCTCTTCTGCCCATACCGCCGCAAGACCACCCGGATTAAACTCGATATCATCGGGCAATCCCGGCGGCACACTTTCACCCGCTGGCATACCAGCCCCACCATGCCCTAGGAATTCTTCCTCGCTCACCGCTCCAGGCGCAGAAATGTGGGTGTCGCTGCTGGCGATAAAGCCAAAAGCCAGTGGATTGAGCCCCGAGTCGCTGGAGTTAGCGTACGCCAGGCCATCGCGCAATACCTCGCGCAAAAAACCGGATTTTGGCCCTGCCGGTTCACTCAACGAAGGGGAAAGCTTGCCGAGAAACTTACTGCGAAAGCTGCCATAAGGTAATTGTTCGAAGCCGCACAGCTCATCCTCAGATTGCAGCGGATCGTAGTAGCACTCGGAACTGCCCTTGTGCTGCATAATTTCGACAACGCGCTCTAAACGCGCTCTCTGCGCCTCTCTACTTGGGTCGTTATTTCCCTCTTCGTTCAAGGCAAACATATAGCCATCACTCAAATTACTATTGTGAGGGATCACCAGCACTTCACAGTTTTTAAGGGCGCTCGCTTTGCCACATTGCGCATCGAGCCCATCCCACAGTTGTGGGGCACTGGGGGCATCGATAAAGGAAACCGGCAACGCTGGTACACTGGCATTGCGAAAAATAATATTGCGATGGAGGTTGGCGAGATTCTCGGCCGCCCCCGTCCACTCATAGGCCACGAAAGAGGTAAATTCACAGTCATCACTGCGGTCGTAAGCCACTTCAGCTGAGGTTTGAATGTCTTGCCAGGGGCGCAAGGCCGCCTGTCGACAGTATTCGCCATCTTCACCACAAAAGCCTAAGCGACCGGCCATGGCCGCTTTGGTATTGAACAGAAAAAATGCCCCGCGAGGCCAACCGCGATACAAACGACATTGCCAACTACCATAGCCGCGTTGTGACGGGTCCAAACAAATATCGCGCTCGCCAAATAACTCGGCGTGATCTGTCACCGCCGCGAAGTCCAGAGGTCTCTCTAGCTGTAACTCCCTCAACGCCTCGCCATCAGGGAGCCAGGGCTGAACGGGTAGACGGCCACCTTTTGCAAAACGGTAGGCATCGGCGGGAGAGGTTCGAGTACCTTGAGTACTTGCATCCAGGGAGTACTTGGTGTGTACGTGCAGATCACCAAAAAGTAACTGCCGTTCGGGCTGCCAGTTTTTGCAGCGGGGCTTTGTAACCAGATTCGTGGTGGAGGTGTCCAGGTTTGCAATCGGCTGGGTATAGCCCTGTTGACACAGCATGAGAGCACAAACACTCAAAGCGGCAACTATTATTCTTTTCATATTAGCCATTCCGGGTGGTAAATGACTATTTTGCGCCAACAGCCGATGGGCTACATCCTCCATCCGGCCTAGCCAACTGCCTTAAGTGCAGCGAGGTGTGGACCGGCTGGAGGCCTTTGCACCTAGATCAGCCGGCTGGTTGTTGTGCTAACTTACTCACCGAAGTGCTGCTTCATGGTGTCGAACCACGCCCGCAGCACCGGACAATCTTCAGGAATATCGCGTTTTACCCAGTTGCAGAATCCGAGTACGGCATAGAGGTCGATATCCGCTTGGCTTAAGGACTCTCCCACCAAATACTGGCGATTCTGCAGTTCTTTTTCCATTGTTTGATAAAAAGCGGTAATTCTAAGATTGCCCCTTTCTTCCAGTTCAGCAATCTGCGGCACGGCTACCGGCCCGGGCAACGCACGGTCTTTAAACGCGGGGTTAGTGTTGCGCAGCACCTCTGCAACAGCCGCCAAGCCATCAACATAGAGACGCTGACACCAAGCGACAATTTTTGCACGCTCTAATGCATTCGCACCGAATACACTCTTTTCGGGAAACTGGTCGTCGATATAGAGCGAAATGGCAATGGCATCACACAGGGTATCGCCATTATCGAGTTGCAGAGCAGGCACCGTGCACAGCGGGTTAATTTTGCTGTATTCACCGCTCATCTGCTCGCCTTTCATCAGGTCGACCTGTTCAGAATCAATGTCGATGCCCTTATGTTTTAACATCAGGCTCACCCGCCTTGGGTTTGGCGCGGGATCAAAGGTATAAAGTTTCACACTATTCTCCTTATTGGTTGACGCTGAACAAAGCGGTTCAGCGAAAGTTAAGCCTAGTCCCCCCAAACTGCAAGTGTCTGACAGGACTACCGAACAAAGACACTGAACAAATTGAGTTGACTACGGTAACCTATGCATACTGAGTCAGCCCCCGAACGGCCACGCTAACCCGCAAAGCCAGTGACATTATGAATTTTCGACATTGTTTTAAAACCCTTGCCGCAATCGTTTTCGGCATGCTTATTTCAATAAACAGCTACAGTAGCGGTTTGCTGGAAAAAGGCATTAATAACGGCCGAGGGGCACTAGGTGTTTCGCCGCGCAACGCCTTGGACCCGCGACGAAATCAGCCGCTAATTAGCGCGAGTGAGGCGATCTCAATTGCTGAACGGCGCTACGGCGGCCGCGCCGTCGGCGCTAAAAAAATTCAAACCGTTAACGGCAGTGCCTACCGCGTGCGTATATTGCAAAAAAATGGCAAGGTCAAAAACGTCATCATCGATCAAAGGTAGCTCAGGTGCGTGTATTAATCGTTGAAGACGAGTCTCTGTTGCAAGCCCAGCTTGTCGAGCAATTCACGGCAGCGGGCTTTGCCTGCGACGCCTGCAGTGACGGAGAAGAAGCCCTGTTCCTGGGAAGGGAGCACCCCTACGACCTTGCCATCGTTGATATAGGCCTACCCAAGTTAGACGGCATTAGCGTCGTCGGGCACTGGCGTGAAGATGGCAGAGACTTTCCTGTACTGATTTTAACAGCGAGAGACAGCTGGCAAGACAAAGTAAAGGGCCTAGAATCCGGCGCAGATGACTACGTTGCAAAGCCTTTTCAGATCGAGGAGGTATTGGCGCGCGCAAATGCCTTGATTCGGCGCTCAGCCGGGTTTGCCAGCCCGCGCATTAGTTTTGGTGCACTACAAATTGATACCGCTGCCAAATCGGCGACCGTCGCCGGACGTAAACTAGAGCTCACCACCTTTGAGTACAATGCGCTGGAATACCTGGCAATGCGCAGCGGGCAAGTCGTCTCTAAAACGGAGCTCACAGAGCACCTGTATGATCAAGACTTTGATCGCGACAGCAACGTTATAGAGGTCTTTATCGCCAGACTGCGAAAGAAAATTGACCCAACCGGCGAGCTCAAGCCCATCAGCACGCTTCGTGGCCGCGGTTATCGCTTCGAGCTGGGAGAGGACTCGCAACAATAATGGCGACGCGCCGCTCCTCAATTAGCCGTCGGCTCATCATCTCGATGATCATTGCTATGCCCCTGCTACTGGGTTTGACCGCCGCTGCTATTGACCGCGCTTATCTGAGTAGTTTGCTGAAAGCCGAGGAAAACCGACTCCAAGCCCAATTCTTTTCTCTGTTGGGAGCCGTTGAGTGGAATGAAGAAGATGGCTTTCGCACTGACGATCGGCTCAAGGAGCCTGATTTCTGGCAATTTCGCTCCGGGCTATACGCGGACATACAATCTCCCGACGGTAAGCAGCTGTGGCGATCGCTAAGCGCCGATACCTTGTCGCTACCCAACAACTTCGAAATATCACGGCCTGGCGAGGCCCTTACCGGCGAAACGCTCATCGACCAAAAATCCTTCCTCTATTACCGCTACCGCGCCCTGTGGGAAACGGAAGAAAATGAGGATCTGGCGATTGTTTTTTCTCTGTACTCGGAAAAAACAAATCTCATTCGAGAGCAGAGGCAATTCCGCCGGCAGATGGCGATATGGATGACCATCGTTGCTTTTCTTTCTGTGCTGTTGATATCCGTCATCCAATACTGGGGCTTAAAACCACTGCGCAGACTGGCGAAAGAACTGCGTTTACTGGAGAAAGGCAAGGCCGAGCGGCTCGGCGATAACTACCCCAGTGAACTGGCCGCTATCACCAGCAACCTCAATCAACTGATCGAAAAAGAGCGCCGGCAGCGCGAGCGCTATCGCAATACCCTGGGGGACCTCGCGCACAGTTTGAAAACCCCGCTTGCGGTACTAAAAAGTGGCCAGTTAGACGACACTCAGCGTAACGAACAAATCGAGAGAATGGATAATATTGTTCGCTACCAGCTGCGCAGGGCCGTCAGTAGCGGCCAGCAACAACTACACACCAAAACGCAGATTAAACCCTTAGTGGATAGGCTTATTCACACCCTGCAAAAGGTTTACCACACCAAGCCATTTACTGCTGAGGTCGCGCTCAACGACCAAACAACCGCGCCCGTAGACGAGCAGGATTTAATGGAATTACTTGGCAATCTGCTCGATAACGCCTGTAAGGCCTGTCATGCACGGGTATGTGTTTATGCCGAGCTGATGGTAAACGGCGCTGTCGCACTGTTTATTGAAAATGACGGCAAGGGCCTAGAACAAGAAGACATCGATAGTATGATGATTCGCGGCAAACGCGGTGATCAATATGGTGACGGCCAGGGCCTGGGGCTGGCCATAGTGCGAGACATTGCCGACAGCTGTGGCATCGAGCTACGTTTTGCCGCGCGCGAGCAAGGCGGCAGTGTTGTCACCCTGCTCTTCCCGTCACCGTCTAATAGCTGACTTTAAGCCGCCAGAAGAAGTCGACCTCGGCAGCATCGAGTAAGCTCTGATTGATATTTTCATCATCGATCGGGTGGGCCACCACAAACTCGCTGCTCAAATAGTCTTTATAGCTAGCTTTTAAGGCGAAGCCTGCGTCGCTAATCATTCTTGTGTCACCGGCATCACCGCGTGCATCTTCGTACCAGACCCAACCTTGCTCGATGAACACAGACGGCTTTATTTCCAAGCCCATGAAAGGCAGTGGGTTAGATTCAAAGCTCAACTTCGCATAATGGCCCGAATCACCAACCAGCACCCCTGGAAGGTAGGCCGCTAAACCGTTGCTACCTCCCAAATAGTATTGCTGCTGTAGCGGTAATTGACTGCCATCGGAGTACTGACCGGTGAAACTCGCCGTTAGATTCGCCCAATCAACCACGGCGGATTGCAGCGAGAAACGGGGCTTAAAGATAGTAAACTCACTTGTTCTTCTGCCGATGAACACCACGCCTTGACGGTCGTCTGTGGCAAAGGTGCCGCTGTCTGACTTCAAGCCGAAATCGATGAATGCCTGCGCTGTTAACCGGCTAGGAAAGCCTGCTAAACGCAATAAGCGGTTAAATTTAAGCCCCAACTCAAGGTTGGTTTGGGGCTCGTCCAACAGTGCCCCACCGCCGCGCAGATCGATAGTGGAATCGATGTATTCCACGCGTTCGGTGAGCGTCAAGCGGTAAAGGCTATCGCTCATCAAAACCTGCTCGCCGGTAAGCGCTGCGGATTGCGTGCGATGCTCTAAGTACACCTCTTCAGACGTTGTTGTGGTGCCGCCACCGCCAATGTTTATCGACGTGCCTGTACCGCCGAGTAGCGCGCACAACAGTGCAATGTCACACGTACCCAGACTGAGCAAAGGGTCATTTGCGGTAGTCACCAAGGCGTCAGCAAAGCGCGCATACTCGACATGGCGCGCTTCGATGCCATAAAGCCCCCATTGGCTCGGGTAGTTCAGCCGAAACGTATAGCCATCGTAGTAATCACCACCATTGACCTCACCGAGTTCCGTGAGTGCTCGGTCGTACACAAACTGTAAATGGAGGCCATTGGCGAAATCATGTTTAGCCGAGACACCACCGAAATAGCGTCCTAAAAAACGATTGCCATAATTGTTAGCGGAAAGGCTTAACACCGTCGCATCATGGTCAGCTTTTTCACGCTCGCTGAATACCATGGTTAAGGCATTGGGGTCCCCGGAGACCTGATAGCTTATGCCATAGTCGAGACCTGCGCGGTCACTTTTTAAATTCGCTAACACGCGCTTTGTATCGAATTCACTGCGATGAAGGTCGCTATCGCCAATCAAGGACGAAAAATGCTCTTTGATCCCCTCCGGCGCTTTTATATCGGCCAACGTGCCGTTGATAACATGGACAAAAATTGTCTCGTCGCGCTGGGCGAAATAGATCGTCGTTAACAGGTGTCCCAGGTGATGGTATGACTGGTTTAGCGCATTGACCGCCTGAGCCGGCGTTTTCGCCGCCGCCATCAGCATATCCAATTGCTCTTTGCTAAGGTGACGATTCCCAGTTATCCGCAGCGTATAGCCCGCCACCTCTGCCTCGTACACCGCGTCTTCACGTGCAGAACTGTACTGCACGATCCGCTCAGCAGTGGACGCTTGGGGAGGAATGACTGGGGGTAAATCAATTGCCATACAAAGTCCTTAACCTTTAGCGAGCATCAGATTCGACGCTGTTCTTTGCCGCTCGCATCTCGACACGTCTATTCTCTGCGCGAGCCTGGGCCAAGTCACGTCCGCTCAAACCCTCAACACTTACCTTTGGCTGTCTTTCACCGAAGCCAACTGCCTGCAAACGCTGCACCTCAACACCTTCGGCAGCGAGAAAACGTACCACGGCCTGAGCACGCTCTAAAGACAGGCGCATATTATAATCATCATCACCGCGGTCGTCGGTGTGGCCGACAACCTCAATTTCAATTTTCTTAAAGCGCTGTGAATTCAGGATATTGGCGGCCTGCCTGAGGGTAGCCGCAGAAGAAGCGTCGAGCAAAGCGGTATCACTGGCAAAGCTCACCCCGACGAGACGCAGCGTACGCCCGGCTTCGAAATGGCAACCCGAGGGCAATACAATCGCCTCAGCAGGCGAGTTTGGGCAGAGATCTACCTCGTCACATACACTGTCGCGATCCGCATCACGGCACTGCGCCGCAGCAGCGGACCGCGCTAAGGGCTTTTTTGCGCGATTACCATCAACCCTCGCCCCCTCGTCACTCGCTTGCGTGTCGTCGGAAAGCTCTATGGTAAGCACTTCAGGAATAATATCGCCGTCTCCGGCGGTGTCTTGCAGGAATTCAATAACCGAGCTCTCACCGCCCAAATTATCGAGTAAGGGTGCTAAAGCGTTCCCCCCTCCCTCTACTTCAAGAGGAGACGCTGGCGCTCCCAGCAAAAGGATGTCTTGCCCGGCGATTCCGGCCCCTAACACCGCATCGTCGCTCAAAACATCTAGCGACAACACCGAAATATCATCTTCGCCGCTACCGGCTCCTGGCACGGTAACATCCACCCCGATACCCAGTACATCGACCGAAATCAACTGTGCCTGCGCAATCGGCGCTGCCATGAGCAAGCCGATAAGGAAGGATTGTATAAATGCCCGAAAATTCAAGTGTCGATGCCTATCTGCCGGAACATGACCCAAATTTATATTATGCGTTATTGTGATATAGCTAGCTGAAACTTGAAAGTAAAAAAGCCGGCTCCCTAAGGAAACCGGCTCTACTATATCAGGTCAACACGCCTCGTTAAGGTGTTGGCAATTCAAATACCGGCTCTTGGCCGTCAAACCCGAATGAAAAGCTGAAAGCCGCTGACTCGAAAGAAAACGCTAGTGAAAGCGGCAATGCACTGGGCTCAGAGTCGCTATCACCGCCCTCAGATGGCGCGGGGATAGGCAGTACATCTAATACTGGCTGAAGAGGATTATCACTTTCACCGCCGTCACCGCCAGCTGCGGCGCTCTCAAATTGGTCAACAAGGGGCTGCAGCGGGTTGTCGCCCTCTCCACCACCCTGAAGCTGATCAAGCAGAGGCTGAAGCGGGTTGTCACCACCGTCACTGCCGCCCTCCGGCGCAAACCCCATCAAGTTCTCTTGCAGATGTGCAAACAGCACTTCCAGTGTAGGTGGAATGGCTTCCACACTCGCTTGAACGGCGGTTGGGTCGGTTGCCAAGGTATCAACGACATCAGTCACTGCGTCTACGGTTCCGTCCTTGCCCGCCAAGTCATTGGCCAAGTCGTCAACGGTCTTCGTCAGCTGCAATGCGTATGGCGCAAGAGGGTTTTCACCACCGCCCTGAAGCTGGTCCAAAATGGGCTGCAAGGGGTTGTCACCGCCACTACCGCCGCCCTGCAATTGATCCAGGATCGGCTGCAGAGGATTATCGCCACCACCATCGAGCGCTGAGAGCTGAGAATCGATTTCGTTTAACGGCGCGATGATTGCGTCGAGCGGCGTTCCCGCCAAGCCTTCAGCAAGCGGTTCGATAATTGGCGCCAAAGGGCCGGCACTTGAGAGTGATGATGCAGCCGCGATGGCTGCCGCTAATGACAATTGTTTCATTGATAGAGTTTTCACAGCATGTCCTCCAGACATTTTTTGTTTTTCCGCGAACAGAATCTACGTTCTGCTTTATTTGTGTTATAGGCGGATAATACGCGTTTATACGTATTGATTATAGTGATTCAAATCACAAAAGCCTGCGTTATGTGAAAAGCGGCTGATCGGAGGTGGCAACTTGCTTGAATGGCGTATTGAATCAGTCAGTTACTGACCGAGTATATGCAGGATAAGGGGCGTCGTTAGAACAGCATGCTATGCAGCAAGCCGGATTAAATAAAATAACAGTCTAAAAATGAAAAAGGGCCACTAAAGCGGCCCTTTAAATATGGTCGGAACGGCAGGATTCGAACCTGCGACCCCCACACCCCCAGTGTGGTGCGCTACCAGACTGCGCTACGCCCCGAAATGAGGGGCAGAATCATACCCCAACTAAACAGCACTGTGAACTATCTTTTTAGATCTTTTAACAAATCTTCCAGTTCACCGATTAACTGTTTAATCAATAACTTGGACTGGGCGGAATCGCCTTTAGCCTCATCCCCCGACATGCGCTGCCGTGCACCACCAATGGTATAGCCTTGTTCATATAACAGGCTGCGGATTTGACGAATCATCAGCACGTCTTGGTGCTGATAATAGCGGCGGTTACCCCTGCGCTTAACGGGTGCCAGCTGAGGAAACTCCTGCTCCCAGTATCTCAGCACATGCGGTTTGACGCAGCAGAGCTCGCTGACTTCACCTATCGTAAAGTAGCGTTTTCCCGGGATCGGTGGCAGCTCGTCGTTATGACTTGGTTCCAGCATAGTCCTCTACCCTGGATTTCAACTTTTGGCCTGGCCTGAAGGTCACCACTCGCCGAGCAGAAATGGGAATTTCTTCACCGGTTTTGGGATTGCGCCCAGGCCGCTGGCTCTTATCACGCAGGTCAAAATTGCCAAAGCCGGAAATTTTGACTTGCTCATTATTCTCTAAACAGTGGCGAATCTGCTCAAAAAACAGCTCGACAAGCTCTTTCGCCTCACGCTTGTTCAGACCGAGCTCTTCATAGAGGCGCTCCGCCATTTCTGCCTTGGTGAGGGACGTCATCACATTCAGTTCCTTAAACTGGCCCCGAAGCGATCCTGCAACGCCTGCACTACCGCCTCTACAGATAGGGTAACTTCTTCCTCATTAAGAGTGCGGGATGAATGTCGGTACGTCAAGCCCAGGCCCAGGCTTTTCCTTTCTGGATCAATACCTTTACCCTGATAAATATCAAAGAGCTTCAAGTTAACCAGCAACTCCCCTGCCGCGCTCTGCACACAATCCAGAACGGATTGCGCGGTCACATCGCTAGGCAAAATAACCGCTAAGTCACGGCGGAGCTCGGGATAGCGCGAAACAGGTTTAAACGCAGGCACACCTACTTCGAGCAGTGCATCGAGGTCTATTTCGAAGAAATACACGGCCGATGGCAAATCCAAGTCACTCTGTAGCGAGGGGTGAAGCGCACCAATGCGTCCAACGCAGTGCTCTCCTTGATAGACATTTGCTGTTTGCCCAGGGTGCAGCGCCTTGTGCTGCGCCGCCTCAAATCGCAAAGGTGTCGCGGCAGGGGTCATCAGCGCTCCTAAATCGCCCTTAAGATCGAAGAAATCCAGCAATTCGCCACCTGAACTCCAATTTTCCGGATCTCGCCGCCCAGACAACAGCGCACCCAGTGTGGGAATCTGCGCCAAGCCCTCAGCGGATGGCACAAAACGCTGCCCAATTTCAAAGAATCGCAAGCGCGCCTGCTGACGCTTGCTATTGTATTCCGCGGTCTTCAAGAGGCCTGGCAGAAGAGAGTCACGCATCTGCGCCATATCGGCACTAATGGGATTCAATAAGGTCACGCAATCTTCGCGCTCGGAGAGTTTCGCGTTGAGCACAGGGTCGACAAAACTGTAGCTAATGGCCTCCTGGTAACCACGGGATACCAAGTGCTGCCGTAAATCCATGACAGCTCGCTGCCCTTCCGGGCGAGACTTTATAGCCAGCTCCGAGCGAATGGGTTTAACCGGCAGGCGATTATAGCCATATACCCGGGCGAGCTCTTCGAGTAAGTCCACTTCGATGGCAATATCAAAACGCCAGCTCGGCGGGGTTACCATCCAGCCGCTGTCCTGACGCTCTACCTGCATACCTAAGCCTGTCAGGATTTGCTCGACTTCTTTAGCCAGCAAAGGCATCCCCAGCATTTTCTCGATGCGCGCCTCACGCAAGATTACAGGGCTGCGGCTTGGTAAAGCATCGCTGCTTGCCTCGGTCAACGGCCCTGCTTTGCCACCGCAAATTTGCAATATTAATTCAGTGGCGCGTTCAATTGCTCGCTCTGCCAGGGCGAAGTCCACACCACGCTCAAATCTATGCGACGCGTCAGTGTGCAAACCATAGGAGCGCGCCTTGCCGGCAAGCTTCTCTGGGGTGAAAAATGCAGACTCCAAGAATAAGTCTTGAGTCGCAGCAGATACCGCACTGCTCTGCCCGCCCATAATGCCGGCGAGCGCCAACGGTTTCTCATCATCGGCTATTAACAGGCTGTCGTCACGAAGCTCCAACGTTTGCCCGTCAAGCAACTCGAGGCTCTCGCCTGGCGTTGCCGTGCGCACGCTAACGGCGCCGCTGATCGCCGATAAGTCAAAGGCATGCATGGGCTGACCGAGCTCAAGCATAACCAAGTTGGTGACATCCACCACAGGGTCAATGCTACGCGAACCACAGCGGCGCAATTTTTCTTGCAGCCACAAAGGGCTTTCTGCCCCCATATTCACACCACGCACCACGCGGCCCACATAGCGCGCGCAGTGATCCGGTGCCGCAATCTTTACGGTTAGCTGATCGTCGATGGAAGCTTCTACCGCGGCCTGCGCTGGCTCAGCAAACGCCATATTGTTGAGAACGGCCGCCTCGCGGGCGACCCCTCGAATACTGAGGCAATCCGCGCGATTTGGGGTCAAACCCAGCTCGATAAGCTTATCGTCAAGCCCTAGGTAACTGCGAATATCCTCACCCAACGGCGCATCGCTGGGCAATTCGAACAGGCCATCAGAGTGCTCCGCCATTCCCAGCTCTTGCTCGGCACACAACATGCCAAAAGACTCTACGCCGCGCAGCTTGGCTTTCTTTATTTTAAAATTACCGGGCAGGATCGCCCCTACCATGGCCATGGGCACTTTGATTCCTACCCGAGCATTGGCGGCGCCGCACACAATTTGGAAACTTTCCTGGCCATTACTCACTTGGCAAACTTGCAGCTTGTCGGCGTCAGGGTGGCGCTCTGCAGCAGTAATCTCAGCAACAACCACACCGCTAAAATCACCCGCGACAGGCTCAATGGCATCGACTTCCAAGCCGGCCATCGTCAATTGTGCAGACAAATCGTCACTGTCCACACCGGGGTTTACCCACTCTCGCAACCACTGTTCACTAAATTTCATGCTCTATCCGTATCCGACTGTTAACGTTGCCTAGCTAGTAGCTCGATGCATTTACTGGAATTGCTCGAGGAATTGCAGATCATTTTCGAAAAATAATCGCAGGTCATTGACGCCGTAACGCAGCATGGCCAGGCGCTCCACACCGATACCAAACGCAAAGCCGCTGTATTTTTCAGGATCGATATCAGAGTATTCGAAGACCTTGGGGTGCACCATTCCGCAACCGAGAATTTCGATCCAGCCGGTATGGCTACATACGCGACAACCCTCACCCCCACACATTACGCACTGAATGTCGACTTCTGCCGACGGCTCTGTGAAGGGGAAATATGATGGCCGAAACCGTACGGCGAGGTCTTTTTCGAAAAAGGCGCGCAAAAACGATTCCAGCATGCCTTTCAGGTCGGCAAAACTGGACTCCTGGTCAACGAGCAAGCCTTCAACCTGATGAAACATCGGCGTGTGCGTCAAGTCGGAATCACAACGGTACACGCGCCCCGGACAGATCAGCTTTAGCGGCGGCTCACTGGACTCCATCACCCTCACCTGCACGGGCGAGGTATGGGTACGCAGTACCATACTGGCATCGACGTAGAACGTGTCGTGCATCGCCCTCGCCGGGTGGTGGGCAGGGATATTTAAGGCTTCGAAGTTGTGGTAGTCATCTTCGATTTCAGGCCCTTCAGCGATATCAAAACCAATACCTTCAAAAAATTGGCTGATGCGCTCTATGGTCTTCGTTACCGGGTGCAGGCCACCCAGCTGCTGACCGCGGCCAGGCAGGGTCACGTCGATAGTTTCGGCCGCCAATTTTTCTGCGACAGCAGCCTCTTCCATCTTAGCCCTTCGCTCGCCAATTTGCTGCGCAAGTGCCTGCTTAACCCTATTGATCTCGGCACCCGCTGCCGGGCGCTCCTCGGCCGATAATTTGCCCAAACCTTTGAGCAACGCGGTGATATGCCCCTTCTTTCCCAGGTAATCAACACGCAATTGCTCAAGGGCACGCCCATCATCTGCCGCAGCGATTTTCTCTGCGGCCTCGGCGGCCAAGGCTTCAAGATTCTCCATTCCCCACTCCTGACTCAGGTACTCGGCTGGTAACTGCCGGGCGCAAGCGCCCGAAAAAAAAAATAGGGAAAGAGCGAAGCTCTTCCCCTATCCAATAGTGATATCTACAACCGCTGGGCGGTGGCAGGCATCAGGCCAGAGCTGCTTTCGCGCGTTCTACCACGGCAGCAAAGGCTTCTTTGTCGTGCACGGCTAAATCAGCCAACACGCGACGGTCCAGTGCGATCTCTGCCTTTTTCAAGCCAGCAATCAAACGGCTGTAATTCAAACCATTGGCACGAGATGCAGCATTAATGCGGGTAATCCACAGCGCACGGAAAGTGCGTTTCTTAACGCGGCGATCGCGATAAGCGTATTGACCGGCTTTGATTACCGCCTGCTTAGCTACACGATAGATGCGCGAACGCGCTCCGTAGTAACCCTTGGCTTGCTTCAAAATCTTTTTATGACGACGGTGTGCTGTCACACCACGTTTTACGCGGGGCATAGTCTATTCCTTATCTGTTGAGATGACGGTAATCAAATGGCGCGAAGCATGCGGTCGACCAGAACTTTGTCCGACTTGTGGACAGCACTGGTGCCACGCAGCTGACGCTTACGCTTGGTGGTCATCTTGGTAAGGATGTGACTCTTGTGGGCGCTTTTACGCTTATAACCGCTACCGGTTTTTTTAAAGCGTTTTGCCGCTCCGCTGTGTACTTTAACTTTTGGCATCGTTAGATACTCCGCATTGCATCAATCAATTAAGCAGGCCCTGAGAGCTCACTGCTTTTTCTTTTTCGGGGCAATCACCATCGTCAGCTGACGACCTTCCATTTTTGGATACTGTTCTACAGCGCCGTATTCAGCGAGGTCTGCTTCCACTCGCTGCAACAACTGCATACCCAGTTCCTGGTGGGCCATCTCACGACCGCGGTAACGGAGAGTTACCTTGGCTTTATCCCCATGCTCAAGGAAACGTACCAGGTTGCGCAGTTTTACCTGGTAATCCCCTTCATCCGTCCCAGGTCGGAATTTAATTTCCTTAACCTGAGTACGAACCTGGTTTTTTCGGGCCGCAGCTTGTTGCTTCTTGGCCTCGAAAACATGTTTTCCATAATCCATTATCTTGCAGACCACCGGATCCGAGTCCGCAATCTGCACTAAGTCTAGGCTGGCTTCCTGTGCGGCAGTTAGCGCCTCCGCTAGCGGGACAATGCCCACCTGGTTACCTTCAGCATCGATCAACCTGACTTGACTGGCTTCAATATCTTGATTTATCAGTGCGCGTTTACCGCGCCCTTTTGCGTTATCGCGTTTAATTGCTAGCTCTCCGATATTGCACGGCTGCGGGCAGCCACGCCTTCGGCAAGGGTGCTCGCTAACTCATCAAGTGAGATCGAGCCCAGATCCTTACCACCTCTTGCACGCACTGCTACAGTCCGACTTTCCACCTCTTTATCCCCAACTACCAGGATATAAGGCACCTTCTGAATTGTGTGCTCGCGGATTTTAAAGCCGATCTTCTCATTTCTCAAGTCCGAGTCGACCCTAAACCCACGATCTTGCAGGAATTCTTTCACTTCTGACACATATTCACCCTGTGCATCGGTGATATTGCAGACCACCGCCTGCACCGGCGCAAGCCAAAGCGGGAATGCGCCCTCGTAATGCTCGATCAAAATACCGATAAAGCGCTCGAAAGACCCCAATATTGCCCGGTGCAGCATTACCGGCGTCTTGCGCTGGCCGCTCTCGTCCACATATTGCGCGCCCAGGCGGCCCGGCATTGAGAAATCAACCTGAATCGTCCCCAACTGCCAAACCCGACCAATACAATCCTTGAGGGAAAATTCAATTTTTGGCCCGTAGAAAGCGCCCTCTCCTGGCAGCTCTTCCCAGGGCAAAGACTTGCTATCCAAGGCTAGTGCCAGCGCCTCTTCGGCCCGATCCCAATCCTCGTCGCTACCAACCCGCTGCGCAGGGCGCGTTGACAGGCGATAGATAACGTCACTGAAACCAAAATCGGCGTAGACGTCGTGCAAAAAGTCGATAAATTGTGCCACTTCCTGCTGAATCGACTCCTCCGCGCAAAAAATGTGAGCGTCGTCCTGGGTAAAACCACGCACTCGCATAATTCCATGCAGGGACCCTGAGGGCTCGTTGCGATGACACGAACCAAACTCTGCCAACCTCAGGGGCAGATCCCGATAGCTGCGCAGTCCCTGGTTAAATACCTGCACGTGACAAGGGCAGTTCATTGGCTTCACAGCCACTTCACGCTCATCAGCCTGCAGGCGGAACATGCCATCGCTAAACTTGTCGGCGTGTCCCGACTTCTCCCACAGCGAAATATCAACCAGCTGAGGAGTTTTAATCTCTTGGTAACCATGCTTGCGCTGCTGGTCTCGCATATATTGCTCAACAGCCTGATATATGCCCCAGCCCTTGGGGTGCCAAAACACCATTCCTGGCGCCTCTTCCTGCATGTGAAATAGGTCGAGTTTTTTAGCAACCTTGCGGTGATCTCGCTTTTCCGCCTCAGCAATCCGGTTCAAATAGGACTTAAGGGCCTTCTTATTCGCCCAGGCAGTGCCATAAATACGCTGCAACATGGCGTTATTCTGATCGCCTCGCCAATAGGCACCGGCCACCTTGGTGAGTTTAAAGGCTTTCAAACGGCCAGTACTGGGAACATGAGGCCCCCGGCACAAATCCATCCACTCACCCTGCTTGTAAACTGAGATCTCCTCTCCCTCAGGCAGGTCGTGGATAATTTCAACTTTATACTCTTCGCCCATATCGGCGAACGTTTTAGCCGCCTCTTCACGCGACATTACCAATCGCTCGACAGCTAAATCCTGCCCGGCGATGGCCTCCATTCGTGCCTCGATTTTCTGCAGGTCATCAGGTGTAAAAGCACGCTCAAAGGCAAAATCGTAGTAGAAGCCATCTTCCACTGTTGGGCCAATCGTTACCTGCGCGCCCGGGAACTCCTCCTGAACAGCCATCGCCAGCAAATGCGCCGTAGAGTGACGAATAATCTCCAGGCCCTCTTCGTCGCGATCGGTGATAATCGCCAGGTTGGCATCTTGCTCGATAAGGTAGTGAGTATCGACGAGCTCGCCGTCCACCCGCCCAGCAAGAGCCGCCTTGGCAAGGCCTGGACCAATGTCGGCCGCTACACCCTCAACGGTAATCGGCGTGTCGAATTCACGGGTACTATTATCGGGGAGAGTAATAACAGGCATGACTGTTCCTTATCCAGTGGTGGCCGCTACGATAGGCCACATGTAAAACGCTATTGCGCAAAAATTGGGGCGGCTATTATGAACACCGATCCCAGGCTCTGCAAGGCTTAAGCCGCAAACAAAAAACCGCGCCGTAGCGCGGTTTATCTACTGACTCTGGAGGGGTATCCAGAGGCGCTAATACTCAGCTACTGGCCTTGGCTGGCGTGGCAGCCGCTTTCTTTGCCGGTGCCTTTTTCGGCGCTGACTTCTTAGCAACTACTTTCTTCTTCGCAACCTTCTTAGCCGCCGCTTTTTTAGGGGCACTTTTCTTCGCGGCGGTTTTGCGAGCTGCTGACTTTTTAGCGGCAGCTTTTTTAACCGCCGCCTTTTTAGATGACGCCTTTTTCTTGGCGGTTGGCGCCGCTGCAGGCTTGGATGCGGTCTTTGCCAATGCCGCTTTGGCAGGCTCTGACAACTTGGCTGTCAGTTGTTTGACCGCCATCTTGTGCTTGCTGACAAGTTTGCGCTCAATAGTAGCGAGCTTCGCTTTGTCCTCTGCGTTGCGCTTTTTGATAAACCGCTGCTCGAACTGTTTAACCGCTTTGGCTAAATCAGCGTCTGCCTTACTCGCCAGCGCTTCGGATCGCTCTTGAATTTTTTGGCGAACCGCAGCCTCCGAGGCAGAGATTTTTGCAATGACTTTTGCATCAGCTAATGCCGACTTACTACTGGCAACCTTCGCACGTACTGTTCGCAATTTTTGGTTTGCCTTACTTGCTGCAGCCGACGCACGCTTGGCAGCATTTTTATCTACCGCCTTGGCCGTTTTCTTTGCCTTCGCCTTAGCAGAATCTAGCTTCGCTTTCGCTGCTGCTACCGCCTTGCGTTCTTTCGCTAACATCGCCTCAACTTTCTTCAAACCTTCCTCGGCTTTTTTAACGACGGCATTTCCGGGGGAAGCGGCTTTTTTAGGCGATGTTTTCTTCTTTGCTGCAGTGGCAACTTTGCGCTTTGCTCTTGGCATTTTATTCTCCTTGGCGAACAGCGTTATGCTATTTGTTTAAAAAATAGCATACATAGTAAGCAGCGCAAAATTTTCGCAAAAAAATCAAACGCTTTGTCTAACTTAACGACTTACTTTTTCAGAGACTGAGAAACAAATGGACGACACAATTCCAGCATCAAATCTTGATGGGCATCGCTATCATTCAAACACGGGATGTAATTAAAGCCTTCCCCACCGTGCTCCATGAAAATCTCTTTTGCTTCGCCATCTATCTCCTCCAGTGTTTCAAGACATTCAACAGCAAACGCTGGACACATTACGTCCAGGCTTTTCACCCCTTCTGCCGGCAACGCTTCTACAGTTTTGTCGGTATAGGGGGTTAACCACTCAGCCTTACCAAGCCGAGATTGAAATGTTCTCAGCCACTGGGTGTCATCCAGTTCAAGGTACTTGGCCACGGCCTCTGCGGTTTCATTGCAATGCTGTTCGTAGGGGTCGCCCAAATCCACATTTCGCTTCGGAATTCCGTGAAACGACATGAGTAAGCGCTCTGCCCGGCCGTTCTTCTGCCAGTGTGCTTTAACACTTTCCCCAAGGGCCGCCACATAGGCCTCATGGTTGTGGTAATTGCGCAGCCATGACCACTGAGGTATGTCCCGCATGCGAGCAAAGCAGCGATATACGGCATCCATCGCGGCCGCCGTGGTAGTCGCTGAATACTGTGGGTACAACGGCACAAAAAAGATGTTTTCGACACCGGCGTCGCAGAGCTCATGTATTTGAGACTCCACACTGGGCTGCCCGTACGTCATGGCAAGCCGCACCGTGATATCCGCATCCGGATACTCCTGAGAGAGTTTACTGGCAACCCCCTCAACTAAACTTTCTGAAAAATGCCTGAGCGGAGAGGTGTCTCCAAACCATATTTGTCGGTAGGCCTTTGCCACACGAGGTGAACGAAAAGGGAGAATAATAAGATAGAGTATCGCCAACCAAATAATCCTGGGAACCTCGACCACGCGTCGGTCTGACAGAAACTCCCGTAAGAACCGCCGCACCCCAGAGGTATTGGGAGTATCTGGCGTACCCAAATTGATAAAGACTACCGCTGTTTTCATTTTTCACTTTCCAAGGCGTGCGAGATGCATCTTACGCGATTGAACAAACATTCGGTTTATAGCAAAAAAGAAAAACGGCGCCTAAAGGCGCCGCAAATCGCAATACCAGACTGCCACAACAGCGCCTAGTCTTGAAGCGCCTCGAGCACGCGCCGGGTAATTTCGTCCACGGTGCCCACGCCGTCAATGCGCGAATAGCTCGGCGCATTCTCTCCGTCCAGCTCGCTGTAGAAGGCGACCAAGGGCTTGGTCTGCTCATGGTAGACGTTCAGACGGTTGCGAACAGTCGCTTCCTGGTCATCTTCACGCTGAATCAAAGGCTCGCCGGTAAGGTCATCTTTGCCTTCTTCTTTAGGTGGGTTATAGACCACATGGTAGGTACGACCCGATGCCTCGTGAGTTCGGCGGCCACTCATGCGAGTCACAATTTCTTCATCAGCGACAGCGATCTCCAGCACGTGATCGATATCAACGCCGGCCTCTTGCAGCGCCTCAGCTTGAGGAATCGTTCTGGGAAAGCCGTCAAACAGGAATCCGTTTACACAGTCTGACTGAGCAATACGCTCCTTAACCAAGGCGATAATGATGTCGTCGGACACCAGACCACCCGTCGTCATAATATCTTTCACCTTCAGGCCCAGCTCACTACCCGCCTTTACCGCCGCACGTAACATGTCGCCTGTGGAGATCTGAGGAATACCAAACTTCTCAGTGATGAACTGGGCTTGCGTCCCCTTACCGGCCCCTGGAGGCCCCAACAAAATAACGCGCATGCGTAACAACTCCCAAAGGATTAAAAAAAGCTCTACGGCCAGTAACGGCGCCAACTAATGCGATTGGAATGGCTGGAACATACCTTGCAGCAAAAGCTCTGAATGGCTTTTCTACCAACGTCTGCAAACTGATTAGTCGGTCTCGACGGCTGAGGCGTCGAACTGGTCGCTTTTCAAAGCCGACAACGATACACAGCTAAAGGCCGACACACAAGCCTACTAAGGTCGAAGACCGCCCTGTTACTACACGACAGCCCCACCCTTAGGCAAGCGTCGATCTCTGAGCGGCAAGCTAGCGCCTCACTCATTGAATTGCACCTGTGGCAGGCAAAATGGCATCAGCCTTTGCGGCTGTGGCTAAAAATCGACCACTCGTCGCCATTCGTCGCGCATTTGAAATAAGCAAACGCCTCTTCTCATTCCTGTATTGGCGAATTTATAGCCGCAACAGGCGTGACGCAATTAGTGTGAACAGGCCCTAGGCAAGTCCCCAAGCTACGTACTAGTATCAGAGTGTGAATACTCTGCGATGACAGGAACTGGCAAATGAAAGTACGGGATTTGTTATCACTCTGGGAACAAACCGCCAGCAGCGGCTTAACCGAGGATTGCTACAAAATACGGCTGCCACTGGAGGACGCCGCCAAGCTGAAAGCGCTGGCAGAGCTCTATCCCAGGCGCCACGTTGAAGAGCTAATCACCGACCTGCTTAGCGCATCATTGAACGAACTCGAAAGCGCCATGCCCTATGTCCGCGGCAAAAAAGTTGTTACCACCGATGAACTCGGCGACCCCATCTATGAGGACGTTGGCCCTACGCCTCGCTACTTAAGCCTGACTGAAAAGCACATGTCAGCCCTGAGAAACCGCAACAAGCACTGACCACAAGTGGGCTACAGGCCCGCTTGTTTCGCATCTTGCCAATACTGCTCCAGTACGGCTCTCGGTGTCGCGGCAGTGCCTTCCTGCCCCCCGGCCTGCTGTTCTACATAGCGAAAGCGTCGCTCGAATTTCTGGCCCGCCGCTCGCAGTGCACCCTCGGCGTCGTGCTTAAGATGGCGACTCAGGTTCACCACGGAGAAGAAAACATCGCCGAGCTCATCGGCTATTTCCTCTCTTTGGCCGCCATCTATCGCTTCTTTGAGCTCGGCCAGCTCATCTTCCAAGGCAGCCAATACACCTGCCACATCGTCCCAATCAAAGCCAAGACGACTCGCCCGCTTTTGCAGTTTTTCTGCACGATTAGTCGCTGGCAGCGCTAATGGAATATCATCTAGGGCACTCAACTGGGCCTTTCCCCGGCGCTCCTCTGCCTTGATTTCCTCCCAGCGCTGCTTGATTGCGGGTTCATCAGGCGGCGCTTCTCCACGCCGACTTTCCAAGGTTCCATCGGGAAAAACATGGGGATGACGGCGCAGAAGTTTGCGAGTGATGTCATCGACAACGTCGTTAAAGGTAAAGTCGCCCTGCTCCTGCGCCAGCTGGCTGTAAAAAATTAACTGAAACAACACGTCGCCCATTTCCTGGCGAATCTGATCCGGGTCAGCGCTCTCGATCGCATCGACGAGCTCATAGACCTCTTCGAGTGTATGAGGGACGATGCTTTTAAAGTCCTGCTTTTGATCCCAGGGACAACCATCTTGAGGGTCGCGCAAGCGCGACATCAGTTCGCGCAAGTCATCGATGCTATATTGCTTTGCCGCCATCATCCTTCCTTAACACGTTTCACCGCTACGACATTCGGCAAGCCATTTAGGCGGCTCAACAGGCCCGACAAAGCGCCGACATCACTAATTTCCAGGCGAATACGCATCGTGGCCATGTGGCTATTCGTGTCGGTAACCGTATTCAGGGAGATTACATTCACCTTTTCTGTGGCCAACTGCAGGGTGATATCGCGAAGCAGGCCTTGTCGGTCGAAAGCCTGCAACTCGATATCAACAGGATAGGTATCGGTTTGCTCAACTTCCCAGTCGACGGCAATAATTCGGTGCGGCTCCACGCTCTGAAGTTGCAGAAGCTTACTGCAATCTTGGCGGTGAACGCTCACGCCACGCCCCACGGTGATGTACCCCGTAATAGCCTCCCCAGGCAAAGGTTTACAGCACCTGGCGAAGTGCGTTAACAAGTTGCCAACGCCGCTGATCCGCACCTTACTGCTATCTTTGGAGGTTTTGCTCGGCGCCTTCAGGCGTGGCAGCACTTCTTCAGCCGCATTTTCATCTTGCCCGATCAGCTGGTTCGCCAGACGGACAATTTGTAGCATGCTGATTTCGCCAGCCCCCACCGCAGCGTACATATCCTCTACGCTGGCACAATGGGTTTGATCGGCGATGTACTTGTAGTCAACGCTATTGAGCGCAAGGCGGCGAAATTCTTTTTCCAGCAACGCGCGACCGGCAGCAATATTGTCTTCCTTAGCCTGCTGTCGAAACCAATGTTGCACTTTAGTCCGAGCCCGGCTGGTTTTTAGATAGCCTAGATTACTCTGCAGCCAATCGCGGCGAGGTTTGCTCTCTTTACCGGTGAGAATTTCAACGCGCTCGCCGGTATTCAGGGTGTATGTCAGTGGTACGATGCGGCCGTTCACTTTGGCGCCGCGGCAGCGATTACCCACCTCAGTATGGATGTGATACGCAAAATCCAATGGCGTCGCGCCGTTTTGCAAATTCACAACATGGCCATCTGGGGTAAACACGTAGACCCTGTCCTGGGCGCGGGTGAACTGCTCCGCGACGTCACTGCTGCTGCCACTTTCCTCATGCCAGTCCAATACCTGCCGCAGCCATGCAATTTTTTCGTCGTAGCTGTTATTACTCTTAGCGGTTTTGTCTGCCCCTTTGTACATCCAGTGAGAGCACACACCAAACTCTGCTTCCTCGTGCATGCTTCTGGTGCGAATTTGCACTTCAAGAACCTTGCCCTGGGGGCCTATCACCGCGGTATGGAGTGAGCGGTAGCCATTTTCTTTGGGGCTGGCGATGTAATCATCGAACTCGTTGGGAATATTTCGCCACAGGCCGTGGACCAGACCAAGCACGGCATAGCAAGCCTTTACATCCGGCACCAGCACGCGCACTGCGCGAATATCGTAGACCTGGGAAAAACCAATCCCCTTGCGCTGCATTTTCCGCCAGATGCTGTAAATGTGCTTCGCTCTGCCGGCGATATCGGCGTCAATGCCATCGGCCTTGATCGCCGTGGTAAGCGTGTGAATGACCTCGTCGATATAGTGCTGGCGGTCTAGTCGCTTCTCATCCAACAGTTTGGCAATTTTTTTGTATGCCGATGGCTGCAAGTAGCGAAAGCTAAGATCCTCTAACTCCCACTTTATGTGGCCAATACCCAGGCGATGAGCCAGAGGCGCGTAGATGTCGAAAACTTCTCTCGCAACACGATAGCGCTTCTCTGGGCGGTTCTTCACCGCGCGAATCGCCGAGGTTCTCTCTGCCAACTTAATCAGTGCAACGCGAACATCGTCGACCAACGCCACCAACATTTTCCGAATGGTTTCGCTTTGCGCCTCGGACTGCCCCAGCACCGGAACATCCAACTCTGCGTTAACTTTGGAAATGGCCGCCATTCCCAACACACCATCGACCAACTTCGCCACAGAGCCGCCAAATTGCTGCTCCAGGTCACTCAGCGATAACCTCGCTTCTCGAACTGCGCGAAACAAGGTCGCGGCAACCAGGCTGTCTTGGTCCAAATGCAGGTCGGCAAGAATTTCCACCATTTCCAGGGCGGTGAAAAAGCTATCCCCACTGACATCGGGCACTGTGCCCGCACTGCCGCTGGCGCACTGTTCGGCGAGCTCAAAGGCACGGAGCAACTCACTGCGCTCTATGACGCTGTCATCTATCGACAGGCGCTCCATCCAGCGCGGGATATCAACACGCCCGTCGGCTAACTGTGGGTAATCCTCTCGGACCTTTACCATGGTATTAACTCAATCATTTTCCGACTGGTTTCAAACAAGGCGGCAATACCGCCGCCTAGAAAACGCCGGTGGACAAATAGCGGTCACCGCGGTCACAAATAATGGCAACAATTACGGCGTTTTCCACCTGTTCGCTAAGACGAAGCGCTCCGGCGACCGCGCCACCGGAGGACACACCACAAAATATCCCTTCCTGCTCAGCAAGTGCTCGCATGGTTTTTTCAGCCAGTTGCTGATCAATATCCATCACCTGATCGACCCTTGGGGCCTGATATATTTTTGGCAGGTAAGCCTCAGGCCAGCGGCGAATACCGGGAATGCTAGAGCCATCTTCTGGCTGCAGCCCAACGATCTGTACACTGGGGTTTTGCTCCTTAAGGAACCGGGAGACGCCCATAATGGTACCGGTGGTTCCCATCGAGCTGACAAAGTGGGTAATACGTCCATCGGTCTGACGCCAGATCTCAGGGCCAGTTCCCTCATAGTGAGCCAGGGGGTTATCAGGATTTGCAAATTGATCCAGTACCTTTCCCTCGCCTCTTGCCTGCATCGCCAGGGCCAAGTCTCGAGCCCCTTCCATTCCCTCTTCTTGACTCACCTCGACAAGGGTGGCGCCATAGGCAGACATTGCCAATTTGCGCTCACTGCTCATATGGCTTGGCATGATCAGCACCATCTTATAGCCGCGAATGGCAGCGGCCATCGCCAGCGCGATCCCCGTGTTACCGCTCGTCGCTTCAATAAGCGTGTCACCAGGTTGTATATCGCCCCGAGCCTCCGCGCGCGCTATCATACTCATAGCCGGACGGTCTTTAACGGAACCAGCGGGGTTATTTCCCTCTAGCTTCAGCAAAATCGTATTACTGCTGTCGCGATTAAGGCGTTGCAACCTCACTAAGGGTGTATTGCCAATACATTGCTCAATGGTAGGAAAATCTGTCATTGCAGTAGAGACCTCAAGCCGACTTCAGCAGCGCAGCAGGCGAAATCGTTGCCCCAGCTGCTATAGGCTTCAGTGATAAAGCGGCCACAGGATGGCAACCGCGTAAACTTTTGGCAGTGATAATACCACTGCCCTAGTCATAGGCTCCAGTTCACATGCGCAGGCGATACGGATTTAAACGGCTTATCTTGATCATGGGGCTACTGCCCGTACTTCTCATTTCGGTGGGTTTCAGTGCCTACCTGACTCAACAGCAACTGGCAGACAGCAGAGAGCTGCTTACTCAGCGTGCCAAATCCGCCGCCCAGCAGCTGAGTGTTGTCTCTAGCCATATGATGCAGGACCACCACGAAGATACGCTGGCCTATATTCTACATACAGCGCTTGAGGAGCCCGGTGTACGCGCGGTGAGTATCTACAATAGCGACCTCGAACTCATCTCGCACGCAGGCCCCGGAACGCCACCGCCCAATGTCGAGGGATTGAGCCGGTTTATGCCCTTTAAGGTCATGGATCAAGCCGATGATCTCCAAATTACGTGGGCGATTCATGCACCGCTATCTACAGAGGGCCATCAGACCGATGCAGATGGCCACCTCGGCTGGGTGCAAATGAGCTATGGCTGGCACCAATACGAGCTAATGAAGTACCAGAGCTACCTCGCCGCGGCGATTTTTCTGGGCCTAAGCGTCCTCGTTTGTATCTTGTTTTTTAGTTATATCAATCACAACATCGGCCGCGACTTACAAATTCTGCGGATGGCAACTCACCGCCTCACCAGCGGCCAGAGAGACTTGCACATTCATGTTCCCGGTGGCGACGAATTCAGTGAGCTAGCCGAGGATCTCAATGAACTGAACGCGGCGCAGGTAAGGGAGCTAAAGGAGCTGCAACTCAACCTCGAACAATCCAACAGCGACTTACGTGAAACCTTAGAAACGCTTGAAATACAGAATATCGAGCTTGACCTAGCGAGGCGCGAAGCCGTCACTGCAAGCCGAGTTAAATCGGAATTTCTCGCCAACACCAGCCATGAAATTCGCACACCTCTGAACAGTATTCTGGGTTTCAGTAATATTCTTCTCAAGGCGGATATTCGCGGGCGACAGCGCGAAGCGGTAGAGACCATCCGCAACAGCGCCGTTAACCTGCTCACCATCATCAACGATATTCTCGACTTCTCCAAGCTTGAGGCTGGGAAGCTGGTGTTCGATAAAGCCCCAGTGCAACTCCGCGAACTTGCTGAAGATACCTTGATCATGCTCGCTCCCGGCGCAGCGGAGAAGCGTCTCGACCTTGCACTGTTTGTCGAGAAAGACACCCCTGAGGCAATCCTCAGCGACTCCCTCCGACTCCGGCAAATGCTGACGAACTTAGTTAGCAATGCGATTAAATTCACCCCAACCGGAACCGTTCGCGTCGATATCTCCTGTAGCGAGCGGGACGACGATTACGCAACACTGACCTTCAAGGTCACTGACAGCGGCATTGGTATGAGCGCAGAGCAGCGCAAGCATATCTTCCGAGACTTTGGCCAAGGCGATGCATCTGTCACTCGTCAATATGGCGGCACCGGGCTGGGACTGGTCATTGTTCAAGGCCTGGTTAAGGAGATGGGCGGCGAAATCGGCGTAGAAAGCGAGCTCGGACACGGCTCTACCTTTTGGTTTAGTCTGCGCTTGGCAATTGATCACAATGCGATGCAAATGCGTGACTTCCAATCCCTACAGGGTAGTACTGTTGCCTTGTATGACAGCAGCCCATTATACGGCCTCGCCATTTGCGACCTGCTCGAAGGCTGGGGCATGAACGTGCAGCTCTGCCAGGGAATTGATGATATTAATACCCAGGCAGACCACTGCATTCTGAGCTTGGATGCAGAGGAGAGCTGCCAACCGCTACCCACGATTCATCGCGACGGCGCCTGCGTGGTTTTGAGCTACCACAGCGAGGAACACCCACAAGACAATAATGTCTGGCTCAGCAAGCCGGTTTCTCATGTTCGTCTTTTTGACGCGCTGAATACGGGCCTGAGCGATGATAACCAACTCAACAACCGACATTTTCGCAATAGCCAAGTGCTCATCGTTGATGACAACCCGTCTAACCTGCTCATACTCTCCACCTTTCTGGAAGATGCCGGCATCAGCCCCGTCAGCGCTCAAAATGGCGTGGAAGCAGTCAGCCATTGCCAGGAGCAGTGTTTCGACTTGATATTTATCGACATCCAGATGCCACAGCTGGACGGCATTGCCGCAAGCCGCCAGATACGCCAGCGCGGAAAGAACCAACACACCCCAATTGTGGCGCTGTCGGCCTACCTCGCACCGGAAAACCCCTCACAGCTGCGCGATGCCGGCATCGATAAATACCTGAGCAAACCGGTAAATGAGCAGCAGCTCACCAATATTTTGCAACACTACCTGGCCCCTTCCTGTGACCTGCCGCCAACCGACGAACACGCGCCTGAGGCAGACACCGACGCCGAGGAGCAACCCAGGCCCGTGGACCTTAAACAGTGCCTATTACTGTCCAAACAGCGCCCTACGCTGGCAAAAAACATGCTCTCAATGCTGCTCGATGAACTGCCAGGTTTGCGTAGTCAGCTCACACAGGCCTTCGATAGCAAGGAGTGGGATACGCTGACCGAACTCAATCACGGTTTGAAAGGGAATTGTTGCTACACCGGCGTCCCACTTCTCAAGCAAGCCGTCTGTGAATTAGAGGCCGATTTATCTGCCCAGAAGCCACCTCAGCAACCGCTCTTCACCGCAGTGATTACGCGAATAGACGAATTGCTAGCATGGCGCGAAGAACACGAGCTGGATGCCCTATTCGACTAAAAGCGCCGGCGATTTAGTCTGAGTACTGCCGGAGAAACAGTTTTCGACTGTTCAGTGGCCGGTCCCCCAACAGGGGCGCAAGGATAAGCCGGTTGAGGCGCTTCGCTACTTTAAGCGTGTCGGCGTCCCACTCGGCACGTGCTAACTGCTGCAATAGATGGCCGGAAAACGCTTTCTGGTGAGCGTCCATCGACGCCGATACCTGGCAAAAGCCGTGCTCCGGGTCGTAGATAAAATAGGCCTCGGGGGCGCTTTCAATGGGCGAGAAGTCGACACCGTAGCCCAGCTCGGTAAGTAAAGTTAGCTCAAAGCTGCGCAGTATGGGTTCAACACGGCTCCCTGAGGACAGCTCCAGCAAAGAGCGGCCGTACAACTTGAAAACTTCCGCCTGGGGGTCAAAGGGTTGCAGCAATCTTCCCAATAACTCGTTGATGTAGAAAGCGCAGTACAGCGCGTTGCCGCGCAGTGGAAACGTGCTGTTCAGCTGCGCATCAACTAAGGTCTTTAACTCACTGCGCCCCTGCCAGGAGACCTGAATGAGATTGCCAGGCTGCAAGGCCGCGCGCCATTGCTGGCGGCTCTTGCTCGACGATTTAAGTCCCTTGGCTACGACGCTTAGATAGCCATAGTCGCGGCTGAATAGATCGATGATCGCACTGCTATCACGATAGGCGCGAAGATGTAACACGTATGCGGGCTGACCCTCTATACGCGCAGTCATGGTCTACTCGAAATCGTTATAACCGAGGCTTCGTAGGGCGCGCTCATCGTCGGACCAGCCAGATTTCACTTTCACCCACAAGCGCAACATGACCTTGCTGTCGAACGCGCGCTCCATATCCTTGCGCGCCTCTGTACCAATCTGCCTGAGGCGACTCCCCTTCTCACCGATCAGTATTTTCTTTTGCCCTTGGCGCTCTACCAGTATCAGTGCGCTGATCTCTATCAGGCGCGGCGATACCTTGAATTCCTCAATTTCGACCGTCATCGCATAGGGCACTTCCTCCCCGAGCTGACGCATAATCTTTTCGCGAACAAGCTCCGCCGCAAGAAAACGCTCACTGCGATCGGTTACCTGATCCTCAGGGAATAGGTGTATCCCCTCTGGAAGGTAGCGTTCAATAACGGCCTCAAGATCATCGCGGTTGTGGCCGCGCAATGCCGAGACAGGCACAATTTCAGTGAAACTGTGCTTTTCAGCAAGCTGTTCCAGCAGTGGCAGCAATTCCGATTTGTCGTTAAGCCGATCGATCTTGTTTACCACCAGCAACACCGGGCAGTCGACCTGCTTCACCTTCTCCAAAACAAGGTCGTCTTCATCGGTCCAGCGATCGCGATCTACCAGAAAAAGCACCAGATCAACATCTTTCAGAGCAGAGCTGGCAGCCCGATTCATGTAGCGGTTAATCGCCTTTTCGTCGCGCAAATGCAGTCCGGGGGTGTCGACATAGATCGCCTGCGTATCACCCTCAGTTTTAATCCCCAGCAGCTGGTGGCGCGTCGTTTGGGGCTTTCTTGACGTGATACTCAGTTTTTGACCGAGTATATGGTTAAGTAGCGTGGATTTACCCACATTCGGGCGGCCAACAATTGCCACATAACCACAGCGTGTGCCGCTCTCATTCTGGTGTTTCATGCTTGCTTCTCCAGCCGCGCCAGCACTTGCTCTGCTGCAGCTTGCTCTGCCTTGCGTCGACTACTTGCCGTTGCCACAACTTCCCCGTTCAGCAGCGTTACCTTACATGCGACAGTAAAGGCCTGCTGATGAGACTTGCCCTCTGTCGAGCAGAGGCGGTATTGCGGCAAGGGCTGCTTTCTCGCCTGCAAATATTCCTGTAGCCGCGTTTTAGCGTCTTTGTGACTCGCGGTGGGATCAATACTCTCCAGTCGGCCGGCAAACCAACGATGGACGCAGGCCTGACACGACGCCATGCCCCCATCGAGATAGATCGCACCGAGAATGGCCTCAACAGCATCCGCAAGGATGGAGCTGCGCCGCTTACCGCCGCTGTTGCGCTCGCCGCTTCCCAACAGAAGGTGCTCTCCGAGATTCAGTTCAGCAGCGACAGCCGCCAGGGCCTTTCCACTCACTAACGAGGCGCGAATTCTACTCAACTCGCCCTCATCCAAATTTGGAAAACGACGGTACAAAAAATCACTAACGATCATATTCAGCAACGAATCACCAAGAAACTCCAGTCGCTCGTTGTGATCAGCGCTGAGGCTTCGGTGAGTCAGCGCCTGCGTTAACAAGGCGTCGTCATTAAAAGCGTATCCCAGCACATCGGAAAGTGTCGGCATACCAGTTAGCGTTCAACCTGAAAAAGCGCGTCTTCAAACTTAACGACAGCGTCAATATTGATGAATAGCGGCACGCGTTTCTCGTAGGTGGCATCAATCAGCACACCCTCGTCGTTATTTTTGATCTTAATATCGCGCAAAGATATCGATTCGATCCGGTTTGTAATAAACCTGCGCGACAGCTTTTGACGAATCTGTGCAGGCGTCACTTCGGCACCTTTACTCTCTTCGGCCACGTCACTGATAACACGACTGAGCGACCAGTAATCAACGTATAAGGGGGCGAGACGAATTGCCATCGTTCCCAAAACCATGGCAACACCGACGATGATGACAAAGGATAGTAGGCCAATGCCCTGCTGATTTTTCATTATTATCTCCTGTGCACCGTTAACGTATTTGGCCAACGCGATCAAAGCTGGGTAGCTGAGAGAAGGATTGCCAGTGCATCCAGATTGCAAACGCCTGACCGACGATATTCTTCTCAGGAACCTGTCCCCAAACTCGGCTATCACTGCTGTTGTCGCGATTATCACCCATCATAAAGTAATGACCGGGTTTTACCGTTGTTTCAAAATCACCGCGATAAATGCGTTTATCGTGATGAATCAGGTGCTCTACACTACCGAGCTGCTCGCGAACCACCTGGGTAACAGGCTGCAAGGGCGGAACTTCAGCCACCAGGGTATGGGGCACTAACTCGTCATTCACATAGAGCTTTTTATTAACATAACGCAGTTTATCGCCAGGCAAACCCACGACGCGCTTGATAAAGTAGCGGCTATCACCAGGAGGGAAGAAAACCATAACATCGCCGCGCTCGGGCTCGCCCACTTCTAAAATTTTTGTACCGACAACCGGCAGGCGCAACCCATAGTTAAACTTATTGACCAGGATGTAATCGCCAACTTCGAGACTGGGAACCATCGACGCGGAGGGAATTTGAAACGGCTCAACGACAAACGAGCGCAATACCAATACCACGAGCAGCACGGGGAAAAATGACCGCGCATTCTCGGCGATCGGCAACATCCCGCCAAATTCCCGCTTTAGGTTCTCCTGCTCCTGCTTAACAAAGTAGGTAATGTAAACGGCGATTTTGCCGGCGTTAACATAGGCCTGACGGCCCTTTTCAAAAACAAAGCGATCAAGGCCAGCAATCACTCCTGCCAGCGCGGTGAGCACCACCAGGGCCAGTGCAAAATCGCCATCTTTAATCAGCACAACACTGGCAACCCAGAGCAGCCACAGTGCCGATACCAACCGATAGCTCCATTCGACCCAAACGGGCACAACCTGACGGCGCAGCGCCACCGCATCGCTAGCGGTTTTTTTCTCGGCACACCACTGCAATGCGGTTTGCATCTGCCGACGCCCTTTGATTTCCTGAAGTAGCCACACACACAGCGACGTCGCCGCGACGAACAGTAAGATCAAATTAACCATGTGGCCATATACCCCTTATCCATCTACCTTCAAGACGGCAAGAAATGCCGACTGCGGAATCTCTACATTCCCAACTTGCTTCATCCGCTTTTTCCCTGCTTTTTGCTTCTCAAGCAGTTTACGCTTTCGCGATACGTCGCCACCATAACACTTGGCAGTTACGTTCTTACGCAGCGCCTTTACCGTCTGGCGCGCTATAACATGCCCACCAATTGCCGCCTGAATTGCCACGTCAAACATCTGTCGTGGAATAAGCTCTTTCATCTTTTCAACTAACAGCCGCCCGCGGGACTGCGCAAAATCGCGATGGACAATCATCGCCAGCGCATCAACACGGTCACCATTTATCAGCACATCGAGCTTGACCAGGTTCGCCGCTTCGAAGCGTTCAAAACTGTAGTCAAGCGAGGCAAAGCCACGGCTCACCGACTTCAACCGGTCGAAGAAGTCCAGCACCACTTCGCTCATTGGGATGTCCCATGTCAGCGATACTTGCTGCCCCAAAAACTGCATATCAATCTGAACGCCGCGCTTCTCCGAGCACAGGCTCATCACATTGCCGAGGTGTTCCTGCGGAACCAGGATATTCACCCTGGCGATCGGTTCGCGGGTTTCCTCAACTTCGCCGGGGTCAGGCATTGCGGAAGGGTTATCAACCATAACCTCTTCGCCGTTTTTCTTGAGCACTTGATAAATTACGGTGGGCGCTGTGGTTATCAGATCAATATCGTATTCACGCTCCAGGCGCTCTTGAATGATCTCCATATGCAGCGTGCCGAGGAAGCCGCAGCGAAAACCAAAACCCAGGGCATCTGATGTTTCAGGCTCGTAAAACAAAGAAGCATCATTCAATGTCAGCTTCCCTAAGGCCTCCCGAAAGTCTTCGTAGTCTTCGGTAGATACCGTGAACATCCCGGCATAGACCTGCGGCTTTACTTTCTGAAAACCGGGCAGCGCGTCAACATCAGGTGTACTGGCGTGCGTGAAGGTATCCCCCACTGGCGCGCCGTGAATATCTTTAATGCCGGCGATAAGGAAGCCAACCTCACCGGCTTTGAGCACACCGGTATTGGTTTGCTTGGGCGTGAATATCCCCACTACATCCACGGAATGCGTTTTACCCAGCGACTTACTGATGACCTTATCGCCTTTACGCAGGGTGCCGTTCTTCACTCGCACCAAGGAGACAACCCCTTGGTAGTTGTCGAACCAGGAATCGATGATCAGGGCTTGCAAGGGGGCATCAGGGTCTCCCTCGGGCGCGGGAATGGCGGCAACTAAGTGCTCTAAAGCGTCCTCTATGCCCATTCCGGATTTCGCACTGACCGGCACTGCCTCGCTGGCATCCACGCCGATAATTTCTTCGATTTCCTGTTTTACCCGGTCAGGGTCGGCCTGCGGAAGATCCATTTTGTTCAAAATTGGCAGTACTTCGAGCCCCTGCTCTATCGCGGTATAGCAATTTGCCACCGACTGCGCTTCAACACCCTGCGCGGCGTCCACCACCAAGAGTGCGCCTTCACATGCCGCTAACGAGCGCGATACCTCGTAGGAGAAGTCAACGTGTCCCGGAGTGTCGATAAAATTGAGCTGATAGGTATTCCCATCCTTCGCGGTGTAATCGAGCGTCACGCTCTG
>Ga0105235_100014_pt1 | contig 101790 bp, 95 predicted proteins | sample Virmet3819_2500_FD_90059 | JGI IMG/M metagenome (GOLD analysis project Ga0105235, IMG submission 90059) | Marine viral communities from the Southern Atlantic ocean transect to study dissolved organic matter and carbon cycling - metaG 3819_2500 | ecosystem: Environmental > Aquatic > Marine >... | reverse complement strand
TTTTTTGAAAAGTTTTTAAAGCGTTTTCAAAAGCCGTTTTGCCGTTTCGCTTACCTCTTCAACCAGCACTTCCAACCTCAGCTGAAAGCCCGTCTCCGTAAGCGAGGGAGCGCATTATAGAGCCGCCCCTGGTAGAGTCAACCGCTTTTTGAAAAAGTTTTTAAACCGCTTCAAAAGCACTTTGAAACCACCCTCGCCAACCTCAGCGACACCACCTTCCAAACTTCCCGAAAGGCCCGTCTCCGTAAGCGAGGTGGCGCATTATAGAGACCCAAACCCCAGAGTCAACACGCCGCAACAAACTAATTACAAAAAAATGACAATCGATCAAAACAGCAGCAATTAACGATCAAAACAGCAGCAAGTTGATCAGCTCTTGAGCAGATTAGCGCGCGAGCTGGAAGCGCCGTAGACGCGGCAGGGCCAATACTACGATAAGCAGGCCATAAATCAGGGCCTCTAGATAGCTAGAGCGAACCTGCCAAACAACATGCAGCCACGCCAAGCCCATTACCGGATACATAAGCCGATGAAGCTGACGCCAACGGCGCCCAAGGCGACGAACCGAATAGTTGTTAGAGGTGACTACCATTGGCAGCATTAGTAGCCAAGCTGCGAAGCCGGCGATGATGTAGGGGCGCTCGCTGAGCTCTTCCAAAACAATGGTCCAGTCCCATGCGAACAGGTAGGTGGCAACAACCAGTAAATGAAGACTGGCATAGAAGCCAGCAAATAAGCCCAACATACGTCGAAACCGGAGCAACCGCGACCACCCCAACCAACTGCGTAGCGCGGAAACTGAAAAAACCACCAGCAGCGCACGAATCGCCCAGTCACCGGTCATCACTATTAACGCTTTAACCGGGTCGGGCCCCAAGTCACCAAGGACGGCACCATAAACCACCGCAGCGAGCGGCAGCAGGCATAGCACGAACACCAGGGGCTTACCCCACCCCGTCCCAAGCAGTTGCCGGGCCTTTTCTGTCACATCAGCCATCAAGCCAACCTTCAGTAGTAGCGCCGCAGGTTCATGTCTTTGTACAAACTGGCGACCTGCTCTTCATAGCCATTGAACATCTGCGTGCGAATGCGATTGGGCGACAACAAGCTGCTGGGCAGGCGTCGTTCATAGCGCTGACTCCAGCGCGGATGATCCACCTTGGGGTTCACATTGGCGTAGAAGCCGTACTCGCGCGGCGCAATACCCTGCCAGCTGGTTTTGGGCTGACGCTCGGTAAAACGAATTTTTACGATCGACTTAATACTCTTAAACCCGTACTTCCACGGCACCACCAAGCGAATTGGCGCACCGTTTTGATTTGGCAACTCTCTGCCATACATTCCCACACTCATTAATGTGAGGGGATGCATGGCCTCATCCATCCGCAAGCCCTCAATATACGGCCAATCGATGGTTGAGAACGCAGAGCGCTGTCCGCGCATTTCAGAGGGGCGATACAGGGTTTCAAACTGGATATATTTGGCTTTACTTGTTGGCTGCCACTGTTTGATTAAGTCACTGAGGGGAAAACCAAGCCAGGGAATGACCATTGACCACGCTTCTACACAGCGCAAGCGGTATACCCGCTCCTCTATGTCGACACTCTTTAAAATGTCTTCCAGTGCATACTTGCCCGGTTTATCAACCTCGCCCTCAACGTCGATTGACCACGGGTCGACTGTCAGTGCGCTGGCGTATTTCGCAGGGTCAGATTTATCGGTGCCGAACTCATAGAAATTGTTGTACCGGCTGGCATCTGAGAACGGCGTCTGTGCTTCACCTGTATAAAAAGGATTGTCCGCCCGCGCGTCCACCGGCGTGTGCGACAGCGGCGAAGGCGCAGAAAACGCCATCGGCGCCACGGCCATTGCCGCCATGGCTGCAGCCCCCTGCATAAACTCTCTGCGGCGGAGGTAGACCGCCTCCGGGGTAATTTCGCCGCTTGCAATATCATCGGACTTTTTTATCAGCATCGTCGCACTCCTCAACCATAACTAGTGATACGACCCAGCCACAGCGCCAGCGTTACACTTTTGGCGCTTTTACTCGTCGATAAATCGCTTGTACGGGACCGGACAAGGCATAGAGCAAGACAATCCCCAGCAGTATCCGCGCGGGGTCGACCGAAACCAGGCCGAAGGCCAGCACAACCAATATCATCACTACAAAGGGAACGCGTCCGCGGAAATCGATGCCTTTGAAGCTGTTATAGCGCACGTTCATAATCATCAACATGCCAACGACGGCCATTAACACACCGACAACCGCCGCTAACTCAATGGGCAGCGCCACGCCGATCCAGCCCTCCTCGGCAGAAACCCAGACCACCCCTGCCATAACGGCCGCTGCAGCCGGACTTGCCAGGCCAGTGAAGTAGTTTTTGTCGGCGGTATCAATTTGGGTATTAAAACGCGCTAGCCGCAGCGCCGCACAAGATACATAGACGAAGGCGACTGCCCAGCCGAACTTGCCGAGTTCCGATACGCCCCAGCTAAAAACAACCAGCGCCGGGGCAACACCGAAAGACACCATATCGGCAAGACTGTCGTATTCCGCGCCAAACTTGCTCTGCGCATTCATCAAGCGCGCCACCCGGCCGTCGAGGCCATCGAAAACCATGGCCACGAATATTGCCATCGCAGCCGCTTCAAAGCGGCCATTCATTGCCGAAACAATGGCGAAGAAACCCGAAAACAGCGCCGCGGTGGTAAACAAATTCGGCAGCAAATAAATGCCACGCTTACGCACCGTTTTGCCGTCGACGGAGACTTCCTCTTCATGGTCGTCAATCAGCAGTAGCGCCTCTTTATCAAAGGCCGGCATCGACTTCTTTCCGGTTTGTTCGTCAGCCATAGTGTCCTTATCCGTTCAAACAGCAATTAAGCGTGCATGATAAATTAAATAGTGCTGCGGTACGATGACTGCGCACAGTCCCAAAATGCTTTTACCAGCGGGTCGGCCAGACGCTGTTGCCGCACCACCACGCCGATGTCCATACTCGGCAGCTCAGGCAATATTGTCACCACGCGCACCTTGTCGCGCAAAAAGGACGTATCGAGCACCAAGTCGGGCACGACACCAATTCCCAAACCCAAGCCCACCGTACTTACAATCGCCTCGTGACCACTCACTTGCGCGTAGACATTCGGCCGCAGGCGCTGGCGGCGAAACCACTGCTCGATCAGGCTTCGTGCGACGCCCCGCTCAGGAAGAATAAAAGGTAGTGTATTGAGCAGGGACGCGCTGAACTCCCCGCCGTGGCCAGCAATTTGCTCACTGAGGGCGCAGGGAATATTCGGCACCAGCAACTGCAGTGAAGACCGGCTCAGCGGCAAGTAGTCGAGCCGACTGGGTAATTGCGGCGGGCGAACAGTAATTCCGAGGTCTTCGCCGCCATCGGCGATCCGGTCAACGGCATCAGCTTGATCGCCGGTATGCAGTTTCAGGTCAATGCCGGGGTAGCGCTGACGAAACGTCTCCAAAATCGTACTGAGCACGCTGTAGGCCGCGGTCACCGAACAGAACAGACTGATCTCCCCCTGCAGAGATTCTCCTTGTTGCCGCAGACGCTGAGAAAGCGAGCGCCAACTCAACACCGCCTGCTCAGCGTAGCGCAAGAACTCTCTGCCGGCCGGTGTTAATCTGACACTGCGCCGATCCCGCTCAAACAAAGCCACGCCGGCTTCGTCCTCCAAGCGCTGTATCGCCCGGCTAACGGCTGAAACACTGAGATGCATTGCCTCACTCGTTTTGCCAAAGTGCAGCGACTGGCTCAGGTGAATATAGATCTCCAGCTCTTTGGTTTTCACGACGGCTTCAGTCTCGAAAAATGCAACACAGTTTCCACTATATATCAATTTACGCAACAATAAAGACTTGCTAGAGTGCCTCCCACTAAAACCCCCTTTACTACACGAGCACATAATCAGGAGCCTCACCATGGGTCAGAACTACTTCAACAGCTTGCCGCTGCGCCTGCAGCTCGAAGAGCTGGGTAAATGCCGTTTTATGGATCGCAGCGAGTTTGCAGATGGCTGCAACTACCTGAAAGGTAAGAAAATCGTTATCGTTGGCTGCGGCGCCCAGGGCTTGAACCAGGGTCTGAACCTGCGCGACTCTGGCCTCGACGTATCCTATGCCCTGCGCGCAAGCGCAATCGAGGAAAAACGCCAAAGCTGGAAAAATGCAACCGAGAACGGTTTCACCGTCGGCACTTACGAAGAGTTGATTCCCACCGCTGACGTGGTGATGAACCTGACTCCAGATAAGCAGCACACCCCTGTTGTCAACGCGGTAATGCCGCTGATGAAAGAAGGCGCTTGCCTCGACTACGCGCACGGCTTCAACCTCGTTGAAGAAGGTATGCAGATCCGCAAAGACATCACCGTTGTTATGTGCTGCCCGAAATGCCCAGGCACCGAGGTTCGCGAAGAGTACAAGCGCGGCTTTGGTGTACCGACGCTCATCGCTGTTCACCGCGAAAACGACCCCAAAGGCGAAGGCATGGCCATTGCCAAAGCGCTGGCATCCGGTACTGGCGGCGACCGCGCTGGCGTATTGGAGTCCTCGCCAATTGCCGAAGTTAAGTCTGACCTGATGGGCGAGCAAACCATCTTGTGCGGCATGCTGCAAACCGGCGCGATCCTGTGCTTCGACAAAATGGTTGCAGAAGGCATTGAGCCCGGCTACGCCTCCAAGCTGATTCAGTACGGCTGGGAAACCGTTACCGAAGGCCTGAAACACGGCGGCATCACCAATATGATGGATCGCCTCAGCAACCCCGCCAAAATCAAAGCGTTCGATTTGGCCGATGAGCTGAAAGACATCATGCGTCCGCTTTACGAGAAGCACCAAGACGACATCATCAGCGGTCGCTTCTCGAAAACCATGATGGAAGACTGGGCTAACGACGACAAAAACCTGCTGAACTGGCGCGCCGCTACCGCTGAAACCGCGTTTGAAAAGACGCCCTCTGGCGATATGGAAATCAGTGAGCAAGAGTTCTACGACAACGGCATTCTGCTTGTGGCAATGGTTAAAGCCGGTGTTGAGCTGGCCTTCGAGTGCATGGTTGCCGCCGGGATGAAGCCCGAGTCAGCCTACTACGAGTCGCTGCATGAGACGCCGCTGATCGCTAACACTATCGCGCGTCGCAAACTGTATGAGATGAACGTGGTTATTTCTGATACCGCAGAATACGGCTGCTACCTGTTCGACCACGCTTGCCGCCCATTGCTGCAAGACTTTATGAGCAAGGTCTCTACTGATGTTATCGGCAAAGGCCTTAACGTCAAAGATGGCGGTGTTGATAACGCTGAACTGATCGCGGTTAACGCAGAAATTCGCAACCACCCCGTTGAGGTCGTTGGTCAGAAATTGCGTAGCTACATGACGGCGATGAAGAAAATTGTCTAAACACTTTTAAGGCTTAGACAAAAGGGCGCCTACAGGCGCCCTTTTTTGTTGCATGCTTTGGTAATCGCGTTGATGTCAGCGCGGCGTATTCATCGCCGCTCTCTGATCGCTGGTGCCAACCGCGCTCCCCAAATCGAAATCGCCAACCATGTTATTGAGCTCTTCCGCTTGAGCAGCCAACTCCTCGGCAGCACTGGAAGATTCCTCAGAGTCCGCAGCGGCTGATTGCACAACCTTATCCATTGCCGCCATTGCCTTGGTGATTTCATCAATGCCCTTCGCCTGAATCTCACTGGAGCTGAATATTTCATTCACCAGTTCGGTCACCTGCCCAATGGCCGAAATAATGTCTGAAAAACCGCTATTGACCTCACTCGACAGCGCGCCGCCGTCCTCCGCAGATTCGGCGCTTTGCGCAATCAATGACTGCGTTTTATCTGCAGCGGTCTTCGCGCGAAGCGCCAGGTTCCTCACTTCTTCCGCAACCACCGCAAAACTGCGGCCTGCCTCTCCCGCCCGGGCAGCTTCAACCGCCGCATTTAGAGCCAGCAAGTTGGTTTGGAAAGCAATCTCGTTGATATCGCTGATAATATCCTGGGTATCTTGTGTCGCACTTTTAATTCGCGTCATCGCCGCCAGCATTTTCTCCATCGTCTCGCTGCCTCGCTCAGCAAGCCCCTGGGTCTGCGCCGCTCTGTCTTTGGCCAATCGCGTGCTATCCACATTCTTGCGCGTTTCCTCACTGAGGCTCTCCAAGGAGCGCCCGGTTTCCTCAAGGGAGGCCGCCTGCTGCGACGCGCCAATGGCCACCGAGTGACTACTCGACGCAATCAAACCTGCGGCAGACGACACCTGTTCCGACGCCACCGACACGTGGCTGAGCGAGCTTCGCAGCTGTGAAACCGCCGAATTCACGTAGCCCTTCAGTTCACCAAAGCGCCCCTTAAAGTCGCTCTTCACCCTGCGCGTAAGCTGATTGCTCGCCACGGCTTGCATCACATCTGCCACCTCATTGATCGGCAGCGTTATGGCATCGAGCATAAAGTTAATACTCGACAACAACTCTAAGCTATCACCCTGGAAGCCATCTAAGGTCGCTCGGTCATCAAGATAACCTTGACGGGCGGCGTCGATCAGTCGCGCAACCTCTGACATTGCCTGTTTGCGCTCGGTGATATCCGTCGCATATTTCACAACCTTGAAAACGCGCCCCCGCAGGTCTTTTATCGGCGTATAAGACGCTTGTATCCATATCTCACGGCCGCCCTTCGCCAAGCGCTTGAATTCACCAACACGAGCTTGACCCTGCGCCAGAGAACGCCAGAACTGCGCGTAATCTGCCGACTTGGCGTACTCGCCATCAACAAAAAGCCGATGATGCCGGCCTTTTACTTCCTCCAGCGAATACCCCATCGCCTGAAGAAAATTGTCATTTGCCGACAAGATCGTGCCATCGACTTCAAATTCAATAACTGCCTGACTCGCAGAAATACCCTCGATTTGCCCCTGATAATCGGCATTCACCCGCTTTTGTTGAGTGATGTCACTGGCATATTTCACTATTTTGAATACCCTGCCATCGACATCGCGAATCGGTGTATAGGACGCCTGAATCCAAACATCGTCACCGCGTTTATTGAGCCTGCAAAACTCGCCAAGTTTCGCCTGCCCCTCAGCCAAGTCGAGCCAGAATTGCCGGTACTCCTGACCGGCTCGGAAAGCCGGGTCAACAAATATGCCGTGGTGCTTGCCAACCACCTCGTCAAGGCGATAGCCCATCACCGAAAGAAAGTTGTCATTGGCATCAATTATCGTTCCGTCGACATCAAAATGGATAACTGCCTGCACTGAGTTAATTGCATCGATCTGACCTTTAAAATCGGCATGCAACATTTTTTGCTCAGTGATATCAGTGGCGTATTTCACCACCTTCACCACATCACCTTGAACATCTCTGATTGGCGTATAGGAGGCTTGAATCCACACGACTCGGCCACCCTTGGCAATGCGTCGATATTCACCTACCTGCGCGTCGCCGCGAGCCAAGGACTGCCAAAACAGTGCATAGTCGCTAGAATTCCGCGTTTCAGGCGAAACGAACATCGAGTGATGCTGGCCTTGTATCTCTTCAAGCTGGTAGCCCATCGTTTGCAGAAACAAGGAGTTGGCATCAAGGATAGTGCCACTGGGGTCAAACTGAATGACTGCCTGGCTGGCATTGATCGCCGTAATCTGCCCCAAATAGTCGAGGTCGAGCGCCTTCTGCCGGGTAATATCGCTCGCGACTTTAATAATGCGCGTAACGTGCCCCTCGTCATTAACAACCGGGTTATACGAGGCCTGAATCCAGAATACTGAACCATGCTTGTCGTAGCGGCAAAACTCCCCGCTCTGCGACTGGCCGCCGCGAAGTGACTGCCAGAATGCACGGTATTCCTGCGAGGCAGCATAGTCGGCGCTGACAAATACCCGATGGTGCGAGCCCTTCAGCTCGTCGCTACTGTAACCGGATACGTCCAAGAAATTCTGATTGGCTCTTAGAATATTGCCGTCGGGGTCAAACTCTATGACGGCCTGAGACTCTTCTATCGCCGCAAGGGTCTGCAGCAACTGATCTCGGCTGAGTGCTGAGGGGGCCATGACAATGCGTCCTGATTATTTATATTGGTGTTTCAGGGAAAGCAGTAGCAATACTTTCTTGACGAGTGTGGTTAAAAATCAAGCGACTGACTATACGTAAAGTCCGCGCGCAAGCCGCCAGCGGATAATTCGAAAATGGCCCCCAATCATCGCCGATATCTGCGATAATTCAGCGTTTTCAACGGCCTCTCAGCAATTATGCAAAACGCGCAAAATTACGATGTTATCGTCCTTGGCGGTGGCGCCTCGGGCCTGCTTTGCGCTTTCACAGCCGCCCAGCGCGGACGCCGTGTATTGGTGCTTGAACGCGCAAACAAGGTCGGCAAAAAAATTCTAATGTCCGGCGGCGGCCGCTGCAATTTCACCAATTACTTCGTCGATGCAAACAACTTCATTTCAGAGAATCGGCACTTCTGTAAGTCGGCCCTAAAGCGCTACGGCGCTTGGGACTTTATCGGCATGGTCGAGCGGTACGGCATCGCCTATGAGGAGCGCAAGCACAGCCAGCTTTTTTGCCTGAACTCTGCCAAAGATATCCTGAGCATGCTTCTTGAGGAATGTTCGCAAGCGGGTGTTGAGATTCGCTGTAAGATCGAGCTGGAGGGCGTTCAAGCGCTAGAGGCGCGCGCGGGCTACCAATTGCACATCCGCCAGGATACCAGCGCTCTTTCTCTGCACTGCCAGTCACTTGTTGTGGCAACGGGCGGGCTTTCCATACCGACCCTAGGTGGCAGTGGCGTCGGTTATCAACTCGCCGAGCAATTTGGCCTTGGCGTGACGCCGCGCAGAGCGGGCCTGGTGCCCTTTATGTTTAGCGACCAGAGCAAAGGTCTGTGCGAACGCTTGGCAGGCCTGGCTGTTGATGTCTCAGCAACGTGTAATGGCCAGACCTTTCGCGAAAATTTGCTTTTCACTCACCGCGGCCTAAGCGGACCGGTGATGCTACAAATCTCCAACTATTGGCACCCCGGTGACGCCCTTCACATCGACCTGCTGCCGGATATCAACGCCGAGCAATGGCTCATTGAAGCGAAGTCACAGCAGCCTAAATCGCTATTGCGCAGTGTCCTGGGGCAACGCTTGGCGAAAGGCTTGGTGCAGGAATTCCAGGCCCTTTGGTGGCCAGAGCACGCCGATACCCCTATGGCCGGGCTCAGTGAGAAATTGCTACGCCGCATCGCCGCACAGCTGAATAACTGGGTCGTCAAACCCTCTGCAACCGAGGGCTACCGGACAGCAGAAGTCACCCTGGGTGGCGTGGATACCGATGGCATCAGTTCCAAAACCATGGAGGCGACGTCACAGCCTGGGTTGTACTTTGTCGGCGAAGTTCTCGATGTCACCGGCTGGCTGGGTGGTTTTAACTTTCAATGGGCCTGGTCTTCGGGTTATGTCGCAGGATTACACGTATAGGGTGTTCGAAGCACGGCGCAATACAGGATAGAATATCGCCCTCTTTACCCAACGCTTGAGGCCCAGCATGGCATCGCTGCAAGAACAGCTACTTAAGGCAGGCATCGCCGACGAAAAGAAAGCCAAAAAAATTAAGCAGGAGCAGCGCAAGGCCAAAAAAGCCAACAAGGGTAAGCCTCAGGTCGATGAGGGCAAGCTCGCCGCGCAACGTGCACTGGCAGAAAAGGCCGAGCGCGACCGCGAGATAAATCGCCAGCGCCAAGCCGAAGTGGAGAAAAAGGCGATTTATGCGCAGATTTTGCAGTTAGTCGACATCAATAAGGTCGATCGCAAACAGGGTGATATCGCCTACCAATTTACCGATGGTAAGAAGATCAAGCGTATTTACGTCACCAATGCTCTACAGGAGCAACTGGTAAAAGGCCTGCTTGCTATCGTCAAGGTCCGAGACAGCTTTGAGCTCGTGCCTGCCGCCATCGCCGATAAAATCAAACAACGCGATGCCAGCGTGATCGTTCTGCACAATGAAAAACCTGCGGACCAGCCCGAGGAAGACGATCCCTACGCCGATTACCAAATCCCTGACGACCTGATGTGGTAATGACAGACGCCTCTCTAAGCACTCAGGACAGTGCTCGACAGGTATTGCAATCGGTATTCGGCTATTCGGACTTTCGCAACCACCAAGCAGAGATTGTTGAGCAACTGATCGACGGCGGTGATGCGCTGGTGTTAATGCCCACAGGCGGCGGTAAGTCACTGTGCTTTCAAATCCCGGCATTGATCCGCAGCGGCACCGCTATCGTGATCTCGCCATTAATTGCGCTGATGCAGGACCAAGTTGATGCCCTGCAGCAAAATGGCATTCGCGCGGCCTGCCTGAACTCTGCACTAGACGGTATGGCCGTACGCGAAGTCGAGCAGCAGTTAACACGCGGCGAGCTCGACCTACTTTACATCGCCCCAGAGCGGTTGATGATGCCGCGAATGCAGCGTTTGCTTTCGCAAGTGCATATCGCCTTATTCGCCATCGATGAAGCACACTGTGTATCCCAATGGGGGCACGACTTCCGCCCCGAGTACATCCAGCTTTCAATACTCCATCAGCATTTCCCCGACGTGCCGCGCATCGCCTTAACTGCAACGGCCGACGAGCGCACCCAACAGGAAATTATTCAGCGTCTCGGCTTAGAGCAGGCACGCGTCTTCAATAACGGTTTTGACCGCCCGAATATCCGCTACCGCATCGCTGAAAATAACGGCAATGCCCGCGAACAATTGCTGCGCTTTATACGCAATGAACACGACGGCGAGGCCGGCATTGTCTACTGCTTATCACGCAAACGTGTCGACGACACCGCAAAGTGGCTCAGCGAGAAGGGGCTTAGGGCGCTGCCCTATCATGCGGGTCTCTCCAACGAGACTCGCCAACAAAACCAAAGCCGATTTTTACGCGAAGACGGCATAATTATCGTGGCCACCATTGCGTTTGGCATGGGTATCGACAAGCCCGACGTGAGGTTTGTTGCCCACCTTAACCTGCCAAAAAGCATCGAGGCCTATTACCAGGAAACCGGCCGCGCCGGGCGCGATGGCTTACCCTCTGACGCCTGGATGCTCTATGGCCTGCAGGATGTCATCACGCTGCGTCAAATGCAGGAAAGCTCCGACGCCGATGACAGCTACAAACGCATAGAGCGGCACAAATTAGATGCCATGCTTGGGCTTTGCGAACAGGAAAGCTGTCGGCGGCAGGCCCTGCTGCACTATTTTGGCGACAGGCTGGACAAGCCCTGCGGCAATTGCGACAACTGTCTATCGCCACCGGAAACATGGGATGCCACCGTCGCTGCGCAGAAGGCACTATCTTGCGCCTACCGAACCGGCCAGCGCTTTGGTGTCAATTATCTGGTAGACGTTTTGCAAGGTAAGGCCAATAGCCGCATTCAGCAATTCGGGCACGACAAACTCACGGTTTTCGGTATTGGCAAGGAACTGAATACTAGCCAATGGCGGGGCCTGTTTCGCCAGCTTATCGCCAGGCGCCTGCTGAGCGTAGACCTGGATGGCCATGGCAGCGTGCAGCTCAGCCAAAGTGCCAGACCGATTCTGCGCGGCGAGCAAACCTTAACCTTGCGCAAGTTGGCGAAGGTGAGCGCCGGTAAAACACGCTCCAGCAACTTCGCCAATACCGCCCACAGTCAACTGTGGGAGGCTCTGCGCGCTCATCGTAAACAACTGGCCGACGAGCAGGGCGTTCCCGCCTATGTAATCTTTCACGATGCGACACTGGCTGAAATGGCGGAGAGGCAGCCGCAAAACCGCGAGCAACTCGCACTTATCTCCGGGATTGGCGAGCGCAAGCTCGACGCCTACGGAGACAGTTTTCTCGAGGTTATTCACGAGAATATTGGCAGCCAACCTCAATCCGGTGACAGCAATGCAGAGACTGTGCTGCTGCTCTGTCAGGGTATGACCCCGCTGGAAATTGCCCACCGCAGAGAGCTCACCGTCGCGACCGTATACCGCCACCTGGCAAAGGCGATCCGCGAGGGCGAATTGGAGCTCGCTGACGTGGTCGCCCTCGACGAGGCCGAACTGCAGGAAATTCGCTTTGCCTTCGAACACAGCGAAGACAAGCGCCTTAAGCCGATCTACGAGGCTCTTGGCGGCGAATACGACTACGGTATTTTGGAGTGTGTACGCGCCGCCAGTTAAGCCAACTGCCAACAAGATCCAGCATTGCCTATACTGCGTACTACACAGTTTTGCAATTTGTATCACAGAGAGGATCTAACCTTGGTTTCCTGGCTTAGCCAACACACCCTTCCCCGCCGGCTCCTCTCCATTTTGCTTATCACGACTCTCGCCGCGCTGATGCTCGCCACCGCCGTTATGTGGGTGCCGCTCTTTTGGCTACTTGGATGGGGCTTTCCCGCAAGCCGGTCGGGCCTGCGTTGCCTTACATTTATCAGCCTGTTTCTCTTCTGCGAGGTCGCGGGCATTCTCGCCAGCACTTGGCTGTGGTTGCGCTACGCCATATCCGCTAACACCCAGTCCGAGGGCTACTTACGCGCCAACAGCGCGCTGCAATACTGGTGGGCAGACACCTTGCGACGCGGCGCAGAACGCCTGTTTCGCCTGCATTTTGAAGTCACCGGCCAAGAGGCCCTGGAAGGTAACGCCGCGATACTGCTGCCACGGCACACAAGTATTGGCGACACGGTATTGCCCATGTCTTTCTACGCCATACCGAAGGCTTTTCGCGTGCGCTATGTTTTAAAACGCGAGCTGCTCATGGATCCCTGCCTGGATATCGTGGGTAACCGCCTACCCAACGTGTTCCTAAACCGCGTAGCCGAGGACATGGGGCCAGAACTCAGCGCTCTGAGCACCCTGGCCGCCACCGCCTCCGAGCAAGAGACGCTGATTATTTATATGGAAGGAACGCGGTTTTCGACGGCCAAGCGCCAGCGGCTGCTTGAGTCCTTTCAAAAAAAGAACGATCAGAAAGCCCTGCGAAATGCCGAGCAGTGGACCCACCTCTTGCCTATTCGGCCTGCCGGCGCACTGGCACTGATGGCCGGCGCCCCGGACAAAGACCTCGTGTTTTTTGCACATAGCGGCTTCGAGAAGTCATCCAGCTTCGCCAGTTTGTTCAACGGCGGCTGGATGGATACCACCGTTAAACTCAAGTTTTGGCGCATACCCGCAAGTAGCATTCCTGCCGACGACGCTGGCCGACGCGAGCTACTGATAAACCAATGGCATCGAATGCAAGATGAAGTCGATGCTATGCATCGCGGTGTGGGCTAGTCTGCTCGGCAGCGATATTTTCGATAAGCCCCATCACTAAACGCACCGCAGCGCGCACCACGGTCCCTTTTGCAATGGCATAGTCGCTGCGCAACCAGTGCGTTGCCGCCTGCCGCATGGCGCCAACCAGCGACATACCCAGCATCAGCGCTTCCTCGTCGTCGAGCTGCCACTGAGGGTAGACGTAACGTGCCAGCTCCAGAATCAAGTCTGAAAAAGACATTATGTAACCGTGGTACAACTGCTCAACTTCAGGGCTGATTCCCTCTAACTCCACCATACATACGCGCGCGACGCGGGGATCTTCCAGCGCGGTGAAGTAGGCGTCCAGCATTCGCTCAACAAGCTGCCTTACCGACATGCCAGGCGGCGCATCCATCACACTGTCGTAAATGCGCTGGCGTATCTGCCCCATATGAAGCTCGTACACTTCGGTTAATAGCGTCTGTAAATTGTCAAAACTTTCGTAAAAGTAGCGATCGGTTAATTTTGCCTGGCGGCATAATTTGCGCACCGTCGCAGCACGAAAACCCTCTGTGCCAAAGATTTCTAATCCTGCCTCAAGGAATTGCTGCCGCCGAGCAGCCCGCCTCTCCTCCGCCTTTACACCGCCGTATACCCGGCCACTGGTCGCATTTTCAGCGACGGTTTTCACACTGTCATTTGCCATGACAGCAATTTGACATCACGTGTCGTCAAAAGTAAAGTGAAGACACTTGTCATCAGATATAGCCAAATGGGCTGCTCACAGATAGGAAAAACAACGATGAGTGAACAACAGCAGGCAAGCCGCCATCAGGTTGTGATTATTGGCAGTGGCTTCGGGGGGCAGTGCGCGGCAATAAACCTGAAGAAAAATGGTATCGATGACTACGTCATCCTCGAACGACGCGACTTTATGGGCGGTACCTGGTGCCAGAATACCTACCCCGGCGCCGCGGTAGATGTGCAATCAGCGCTCTACTCCATCGCATCAGAGCCCTATGACTGGTCACAAATGTTTGCCGACGGTGACGAGCTACAACGCTATACCAATCACGTCATCGATAAACACCGTCTCAGAGAGAAAACACGCACTGGCTGCAATGTCAGCAGTATTCGCTGGCAGGAAGCGTCGCAACAGTGGCAGGTGAGTTGTGAGGACGGCCGCCGCTTTCTCGCGCAATTTATCATTAATGCCTCTGGCCCGCTAAGCACCCCGGTTATTCCGGCTTTCAAGGGTCGCGAGCGCTTCGAGGGGCACAGCTTCCACACTAATAATTGGGATCACAATTACGACTACCGCGGTAAAAAGGTGGCGATTATTGGCAGTGGCGCCAGTGCAGCACAAGTGATTCCCGCTATCGCAGAAGACGTTGCGCAATTGCATGTCTTTCAACGCAGTCCCCACTGGGTGATTCCACGCCCAGACTATCGATTCAAACCTTGGCAACGCGCGATTCTGCGGCGCCGCTGGGCGTACAAGCTACTTCGCCAAGCCGTTTATTGGGCACTGGAGAGCCGCGTTATTGGCTTTAAATACTCCGAAGCCATGCTGAATATTCTCGCCAAACGCCGCGCCCTCAAGCACATTAACAAACAGATTGCCGACCCTGAGCTGCGCGCTAAAGTAACGCCGGACTACACCATCGGCTGCAAACGTATCATCTTGTCAGATACCCTCTACCCCGCCTACTGCCGCGATAACGTCACGCTTCACAGCAGCGAAGACGGCATTGCCGAGATTACCGAGCGCGGCATTCGCACGCAGCAGGGCCAAGACCTGGATCTGGACTTGATCGTCTACTCCACCGGCTACGATGCCACTGACGGTGTTATCTCATACTCCGTTGAAGGCCGCGGCGGCCAAACCTTGCAATCGGCATGGGCGGAGTTCCCACGGGCGTACCTGGGCACCAGTATGCCCGGCTTCCCGAATTTATTTGTGGTGACAGGACCGAATACCGGCATCGGCCACACCTCGGCCATCGTGATCATCGAGGCGCAGATGGACTACATCATGAACAGCATTCGCGCGGTTCAACGCAGCAATAGTAAGACTATTGAGGTCAATCGCGACGCAGAGAAACGCTACACCGAGCACATCCACAGCGAAATGGAGCGCACCGTGTGGAAGTCCGGCGGCTGCAACAGCTGGTATCAGAGTAAAAGTGGCCATGTCATCGCCATGTTCCCGGGCTTCAGTTTCACCTATCGGCGCTGGACACGGAATTTCCGCCCCAACGACCACCAACTTTCCTAGGCAAAATAATGAAAAACCTGATTAACAAAGTTGTTGTAATCACGGGGGCCGGCTCGGGTATGGGTCGCGCCTACGCCCATGCCTTCTCCGCTCAAGGTTGCAAACTCGCACTGTGTGACCTCGACAGCGACGGCCTGACGGAGACCGTGGCGCAGCTTGACGTCAACCCGGCAAATGTCTTTCATCAGAGCGTAGACGTCAGCGACCATGCCGCCATGACGGATTTTGCCGACGCGGTGAAACGTCAATTGGGGCCGGCACATATTGTTATCAATAACGCCGGCATCGAAGGCAGCGCCAAACCAACCTGGGCAACAGACCTTAGTGACTATCGCCGCGTAATGGATGTGAACTACTTCGGCGTTATCCACGGCTGCCAGGCCTTTCTCCCCCACCTACAGGCCAATAATGAAGGTGCCATTGTCAATATTTCCAGCATCTTCGGTTTGGTGGGCACACCGAATCACAGTGACTACTGCGGCAGTAAATTTGCGGTGCGCGGCTATACCGAAGCACTGATGGCCGAACTGCATACCAGCCCCATTCAAGTCCACCTCGTGCACCCGGGCGGCATCGACACAAATATTGCGCGCCTGGATCGCAGCCGCGCTTTCTCCGACCACTTCCTCAGTACCAAACCGGAGGCAATTGCCGCCAAACTCATCACCTGTATTCGCCGCAACCAGCCACGCCTGGTGTACGGCAACGGGTCGGGCAAAACCTGGTTGGGCGCGCGCTTCGTCCCACTTAAGTGGCTAAGCAGTATCATATGGCGCGAAATGCGCCCGGTCATCGACCTAAGCGAATATCCCAAACAACCTTAACCCGCCATAATAATTCCAACACAATAAAGGAACGCGCTCGTGAAAAAGTTTCTGCTGATTGCATTTGTCACCCTGATTACCGGTGGACTGTGGAGTTATCACAGCTACCCCGCTGTAGGACACCTCCTGTACACCGCCAGCATGGCAGGCGAGGCATCGATCTATGGCTTCAAAGAGCGCCGTGTCGATATCGGCGAATTGGAGATGAGCCTGTATCAAGGCGGCAACCCAGAGCAGCCCACATTGCTGATGCTGCATGGCTACAGCGCCGACAAAAATGTCTGGCTACGCTTTGCCAAACACTTCGTCGACGACTACCACATTATTATCCCGGATATGGCCGGTCACGGTGACACCGCATTTGTCAGTGGCGGCGACTACAGTATCACCGCGCAATCCCGGCGCCTCCAAGGCCTGTTGGATGCGCTGAACATCGACCAGGTGCATATCATCGGCAACTCCATGGGTGGTTTCATCAGCGCCGACTTTTCACTCAGCTACCCAGAGCGGGTATTAACGACCGGGCTCGTAGACCCGGCGGGAGTGAATTCGCCTGAGCCCAGCACAATGCAAAAATTACTCGCCGAAGGGCGCAACCCCTTCCTCGTTGAAAAACGCGATCAGTTCCGTGAGTTCTACGCGATGACGATGGCCAAGCCGCCGTGGATGCCCGGCGTCGTGCTGGATGCAATGGCTGAAGACTACCAGCAGCGTCGCACTGAACTCGCTGAAATCTTCAACGACTTTCACAGTACCGCTTTGCTAGAACCACGATTGGCCAATCTGCGCTCGCCTGCTTTATTACTGTGGGGCAGTGAAGACCAACTTATCCATGTAAGTAGTGTCGACACCTGGCGCGCGGCGATTCCTACGCTGGAAATCACCGTGTGGGAAGGCATCGGCCATATGCCCATGCTGGAAATTCCCGCAGAGAGTGCCGCGCGCTACCAACAGTTTTTGACCAAATACTCGGAGTCAGCCCAATGAAAAACCTAGCCGGCAAGGTTGTCGCGCTTACAGGTGCTGGCTCGGGAATAGGCCGGGCCCTCGCCCTGCAACTGGCGGAAAAGAAGTGCCACTTGGCGCTGGCCGATATCGATGAAACCGGGCTCGAGGAAACGGTCCGCCTTATTCCCGCCAGCGACCTAAAAGTCACTCAGCAGGTGCTGGATGTCAGCGATAAAGCAGCGGTATTCAACTGGGCCGACACGGTGCAGCGCGATCACGGTCAAGTGAATATCGTCATCAACAATGCGGGCGTTGCATTGTCGGGCACCGTAGCGGGCTTAAGCCTGGAAGAATACGAGTGGATTATGGATATTAATTTCTGGGGAACGGTCTACGGCAGCAAGGCCTTCCTCCCCCTGCTGGAGCAGTCCGGAAGCGGGCATATCGTTAATATATCAAGCGTGTTTGGCTTAACCGCACAACCACTAATGAGCGGCTACAACGCCAGTAAGTACGCGGTGCGGGGCTTTACCGAGTCACTGCGGCAGGACCTGGAGCTGACGGATTCCAGCGTTAGCGCCACCTGCGTCCACCCCGGTGGGATTAAAACCAACATCGCAAAGCGCTCAAAGGTGAACGCCAGCGTGGCCGCGGCCACCGGCAACAGCGCCAATGACGCCGTAAATCAGTTTGAAAAGCTATTCTTCAATACGCCAGAGAGTGCCGCAAAGGTGATTATCAAAGGCGTGGAGAAAAATCGCCGCCGCGTACTGATCGGCCCGGACGCCCGGGTTTTTGACTTTTTAGCGCGCGCCTTCCCGGCGGGCTATCAACGCCTGTTCACCTTTGCGGTGAAATCACGCCGCCAAGCTCATTGATGACGGCGCGGAGGTTGGCAGTGCCCCTGCCAGCCTCCAAACAGCGCGCTGCCTCAGTTACCGAAGAGTTTATTAAAAGCCTTATCTAACGCCTTATCGACAACGTTATCAGTTTGTTTATCGACTTCCTCTTCCGTTCTATCCTTTGCTCGTTCTTGCTGGCGTTCAGCCTTTTGTTGAAAGATGCTGCCAAAACTAAAGCCGGCACTGCCCTGCGCGTTCTGCTCATCACTTTCCACTTCAGCACCTGCTGAAATCGCAGCACCAAAGTTGCCCAAGCTAGGCATCTGCATCGGCTCCGCAGGCAACGCAAAACGCCCCTTATCGATTTTCTTGCCCGACAACGCGACAACTTTCATGTCATTGCCGACACGAAGATACCCGTAGCCGCGCTTTCGCAACTGCTCGAACATCTCATCGGCTTGATCAGAATTTGATCCACTGGCTTTAATCATGCTGCGCATGAAGCCCATCATGGCATCGCGCATTTCCCTGGCGGCGGCATCCTTTGATAGCACCATTTCCACCTGATGCCGGCCCTCTTCATCAGTGTAATCGGCGATCCACACCTCACCTTTCACACCTGCCACCGTTTCTTTTCGGCCGGTATTTCGCAAGCTGTGAACGCCCGTCGCGCTCGGGCCTACATCGGGCATCATTCCCCCGAACATTTTCATCGCCGCGGAGGCGTCAATAACGGTCTCCTCGCCCTCGGCACCACTGACAACATAGAGCGTGCCGTTTCTGTGTAACATGTAGCCATCGCGGTCTGTCTGCATACGCAGGTACTCTTCACCGCGAAACTCCAGAGTATTTCGCTCCCCATCTGATTCGATAGTTGCCGTACCGGCGGTCACATTCGCGCCCACCACAACGAATGACATAGCGAGACAATAGCGGAGGGTTTTATTGATTGGTGTGTTCATTGTTATCGTCCTTGAGATGCGTTCCATATCCTTTGGCAGCGCAGGGAGACAGCGCCGGCTCACGATGTAGAATGTATCAGGAGAAGGAGCGATTCACTAGCGCCAACCTCCCCCTGCTGTGAACCTTAGTCAGACAGGTAGTATTCTACCGTCGACACAACCCGCAAACGCTTTATATGCGGGTTGTTGCGATCGCGGTCGCTGATCGAGAACTGGCCTTGGCTAGCGCGTTTGATTTTGCCCAGAACGCTCTGTGAGTCAGCAGCAAACTTTAGTGCAACCTCTCTGGCTTTCGTCGTGGCTTCCTCGATCATCACCGGTTTGACTTCATTCAAGCGCGTAAACAGATACTCGGTCTGCGACTGGTAATCACCGCCCGTTAACACAATCCCCTGCTTACCTAGCTGCGAAACCTGGCCCATCAGCTGGCGGACGGCGTCCACCTTCGTGGAATATACCGTTACCGACTGGCTCGCTGTATAGCGAAACTCCGCGCGTCCGCCGCCACCGTATTGTTGTGCCGATTTATCGATAATGACGGGGGCCGCCCGCGTGATCTCCTGCGCGGTAATGCCATTTTCAAGCAGAAAGCGGCTAACCGCTGCCGCATTCGCTTCAAGCTGATCATAGAGCGCGCCGAGCTGATTGCTGGCCAAGGTATATTGAATGGGCCAGATGACAATATCAGCTTTATACTCACGTTCAGACAAGCCTTTCACACGCACACTGCGCTCATACTGTTTAAAGTCATGAACGGCACCGGCAAGCAACACCCCCAACGAGGCCAGACCGATTATCAGGCTGGCGCCCAGCATCGCGGCACTGCTTCGGGAAAAGAGATTCATCGTATTGTCCTCGTTAGGGGCGGCATAGTGATAGCTAACAGACCCTCATCGCTGAAATAAATTCCAGTCGTACTAGCGATGAAGCTCGCCCGCCCGCTCGGGCTGATAAATCACTTCTTCTATTCGCACCTGCAATACACCACCAGAGGGCTTTGGCCACTCGATAGTATCGCCCTGAGAAAGCCCCAGCAAAGCGCTTCCTACCGGCGCCAAAATCGAGATTTTATCACCCTGACCATCAGCGTCCCGCGGGTATACTAAAGTCATACAAAACTCGCGGTCAGTCGAAACTTCTTTAAAGCGCACCGTCGAGTTCATACTCACTACTGAGGGCGGCATGTCGCTTGGCGAAACAATTTCTGCGCGTCCCAGCTCGACCTCCAACTCCTCACAGCCCGGCGCATTGGCCGCCGCCGGCGAGTCCAGCAAAGCCTCAAGACGCTCCGCGTCCAAGGATGAAATAGTAATATTTGGCCTGATATCCATGATGTCTCTCTTTTTTACGTCCAGCCTTTCCACCTATGCGACATAGCGAACACCCTCGCGCGGCGAGCGTGTCTGTGGAGGAAATTGAAATGAGGTTAAAACAGCCAGCCGAGGGGATCCGGGTATGGCTCGCGTGCGTCCAGAGCTTTGAGCCCTTTGATACAGCGCACTACCAGCCATATTAGACAAAAAAATAAAATAAGCCAGCCCACCAGTACCAAGGACAATACGGTGCCCAGCGTGACGTAAAGCGCGCCAATCCAAAATGTGCGTATTTGAAATTGGTAGTGACTTCGCAACCAGGGAGCGCAGTCATCTCGATTGATGTAGGCAATTACAACCGCAACGATGGCGGTGATACCAAATACCAGACTGACCAGATACAGCACATAGACGACCTTGGCCATATTTTCCGCCGACGATGAAGGCATCGCAGCTTGCGTCATATCATCCACTCCTTGTTGATAGATGCACTTAACACAATCGCTATCTGCTGACCTTAGATCACGATCAAGGGCGTATCAACGCCCCAGTGTCAAAACCCGCTTGCTCAGCCTTGAGCAAAAAGGACTGCCAAACGTCTTCGCTAACCTCCGGCTCCCTCGCCAGCAACCACAAATAGTCGTGGTCTGGCCCAGAAACAAAGGCGTGCTCGTAGTTCTCGTCCAAACCAAACACGACATAAGACGCATAAAAAGGACCAAAAAATGACACTTTCAAATGCGCAACCGACGTATCTCCAACGAAATAGGCGCGACCCTCTGCTTCTTTCCACTCGCCAGCCTCCGCGTCAAAGCCTCGGTTAATCACGCGTACCCCGCCGTCGTCTCGGCGTTCGTACTGCGCGGTAACGCTGCTTAAACCGCGCTCAAAGCGATGATCCAGCCGAGCAATTTCATGCCACTGCCCGAGATAGCGATCGAGTACAAAGTTATTCACCGGCGGCGCCCCGGCAGGATATGAGGTACAGCCGCACAGAAAACAGATCAGTAGACACAACGACACGCTACGCATGGCTGGCACTCCTCAATTATCCAGTGATCACCCAAACAAAAACGGGAGCCAAAGCTCCCGTCACAACGCCTAATCTGGGAACAGCTTACCAGTAAAAGCTAAAGAATAAATACAGCGCCAAGAATACCGACAGCCAACTTACCATGGTGCCCGTAGACAAGTTGCGCGACATCACTCCGCCCGGTCCGTGGCTCTGGGCCACTTTTTCTATAACGGCATGAACGGCCTTCATAGCCACAGCACGCACTGCCGAATCGAGTCGCCACATCCACGCTAACAGTTTCTTCACGACGGCCGGCAACAGACGTCTGTATACCCAGTCGAAATCCAGGTTCGTTGAGCGAATCTCTTCCGGGTACCAGCCTTTGCGAATTAACACGCAAAACGCCAGCGCGGCAAACATCAGTAGCTGCAACTGCGTGATGATGTGGTAGCTGGTATAGGGCTTGTAATCCACCGGGAAAGGCAGAATTGCATATAAGGGCTCAGGCCAAACACCAATAGCAATACACAGGAAGGCCGTTACCCCCATTGCCAGCAGCATGTTCCAGGGGGCTTCTTTCACCCGGTGCCCGGCGTCATGATAAAAGAAGGAAAAGAACGGAACCTTAATGCCCGAGTGATCCAATACCCCGGCCGAGGCAAACAGCAGCACCGTCCACACCAACCACTGGTGCTCAGCAGCTGCCGCGGTAAGAATCATTGACTTGGTAACAAAGCCAGAGAACAGCGGGAACGCTGAAATTGACATACCACCAATAATACAAAACAGCGTGGTCCAAGGCATGGATTTATACAAGCCGCCCAGCTCACTGGCCTTAACCGTACCGACTCTCAGCAGCACAGCCCCCATCGACATAAACAGCAAGGCCTTGTACAGGATATGCGCAAAGGCATGGGCCGCGGCGCCATTCAACGCCAGCTCGGTGCCCAAACCGACGCCAACGACCATAAAACCAAGCTGGTTATTCAGGCTGTAGGAGAGTACCCGCCGCAGATCGTTTTCAATTACCGCGAAGAAGATCGGGAACGCCGTCATCACCGCGCCAATGGTGATTAATATATCCTCGCCGGCAAAACCCCGCGCCAGAGCGTAAACCGCCAACTTGGTAGTGAACGCCGACAGTACCACGGTCCCCGTTGCGGTGGCCTCTGGATAGGCGTCTTGCAACCAATTGTGCAAAAGTGGAAACGCACATTTAATGCCGAAGGCCAGGAAAATAATCCAGCCACCGGGGCTGTCTAAGCCGAGGTGATCAAAGGTCAACGAGCCTGTCGCCTGATAGTGAACAATCGCACCGGCCATTAATAACAAACCGGAAATCACCTGAATAACCAAGTAGCGCAGGCCCACGGTATACGCGCGTGCCGTGCGGTTTGCCCAGATCAACAGCACAGAGGAAATGGCTGTTAACTCCCAGTACAAGAACAAGGTCAGCAAGTCGCCCGCCAACACGGCGCCAATCGCAGCACCGGCATATACCAGCGCTGCAGATTGCTGCATGCGATCTTTCACATGCCAGGCATACAGCCCCGCCAGTATCGCAGCAATATGAAAGATCACCGCCCATACGAAACTGAGGCCGTCCACGCGCAGCGTTGTCAGTGTTAGGCCGTATAAGGAAACAATCCCCTGCTCACCATTGGGCAACTGGCAAAGCATTAGCAAACCCAATGCCGGGGTTACCACCGCCAGGGGGCCCAGCAATTTTTTGGGAAGGCGAATCGCCAGCAGCCCTGCCAACATCATCAACAGGGCGGGATTCATCAGCCAATCATTCGCCATAATAATCCTCGCTACGTTTCAACACACGACGCAGCGCCTTTGCAGAGAAAACGATCGTGCAATACGCCAAAAATCCGAAGCCCGCGTAAAAGCCGAAAGATCCATCAAAGCCAAAATAAGGGTGCTTTTCGTAAAAAAATTCAGCGACGAGTAAGACGCCACAAATCAGATAGACCAGGTAGACCAACTTGTCGACATTGGCCGGCTGCTCCAGCCATGCTTTTTTATCCGATGTCTTCATGTCAGGCTAATTCCTTGCAGAAACTGCATAATGGGCCCTGCGGTAAAAAACAGCACAATACAACTGAGCGCCGTTACGCACAGCGCCAATAGTGATGGCCACGGCGCTTCCCCACCATGGTGATCGCTTTCACTAGCAGGAGCCGCGCGCAGAAAGGCCCGCGCCGGTAATTCCAAAAGGTAAACAATATTCAACAGCGAACTCAGCGCTAACACTGCCAATACAAATAACTGATCGCTATCAACAGCCCCCAGCATCAGCGTCCATTTGCTCCATGTGCCACCCGTGGGTGGCAGGCCGATAATCGACAAGGCCGCAATGGTGAACGCCGCAAAGGTATAAGGCATTTTTCGGCCTAAGCCGTCCAGCTCACTCACCAACGTTTTATGCGCGGCAACATAAATTGCCCCTGCACAGAAAAACAGGGTGATTTTGCCCGCCGCATGCATAGCAATGTGCAAGGCGCTTCCCAACACGCCATTGGCGCTGGCAAGGAAGGCGCCCAAGGTAATATAGCCAAGCTGACTGATGGTGGAATATGCCAATCGCGCCTTAATATTGTCCTGGCGCATGGCCACTAGCGACGCAAGCAGAATAGACGCACATGCCAGATAGATCAGCCACTGCGTGACCGGTAGCGACTGCACCGCCTCAATACCAAAGATAAATACCACGACCTTCAACACGGTGAAGACACCTGCCTTCACCACCGCCACGGCGTGAAGCAACGCTGAAACTGGCGTCGGCGCCACCATCGCACTCGGCAACCATCGGTGGAACGGCATCAATGCGGCCTTGCCGACACCAAAGGCAAATAGCAACAACAACACCGACAGCAAAACAACGGACGTCCCTTCCTCGAAAACGCCTCCCGCTGTGAAGCTCAGTGTGCCGCTTTGCATCCAGGTAATAATCATCGCCGGCAGGAAAAACGCGATGGACGTACTCAACAAGATGCCCAGATAGACACGGCCGCCGTGCTTCGCTTTATCCGTGCCTGCATGGGTAACAAGTGGGTAGGTGCAAAGCGACAGTACTTCGTAAAATACAAATAACGTAAACAGGTTTTCGGCAAGGGCGACACCCATCACCGCGGCGATCGCCACAGCAAAACAGGCATAGAATCGTGTTTGATTCTGTTCGTTATGACCGCGCATATAACCGATGGCGTACACCACTGTCACAAACCACAGCGAACTCGCGATTAGCGCAAACATCATCCCGAGGGGCTCGACATGGAAGGCGATCGTCAAGCCTGGCAAGAGCTCCCACCATTGCACGGCCAGCACGGTGCCCGCCTGCAACTGCTGAAAGAGGTTCACTGACAGCCAGGTCAACGCCGCGGCAGCAATGAGTGACACCGCTTCACGCAGGTTTTGCTTATTGCCAAACAATAAAATACCCGGCACGGCCAATACAGGCGTAAGAATCGTTAGACTGATCAACAGCTCTGTGGTCATTGTCATTTGCCCCACCCCAACAGTGCTTGGGCCGCATCAGCCGTCACAGATACGGGTAGCGCCGTATCGATACCGAAATAAATATTGGCGACCACCAGCAACAAGAGCGGCAGCAATACACTGACGGGAGCTTCTGAAACCTGACTCGATGCCGGCGGGTCGCGGAAGTACATCACCTCCACAACGCGCCAAATGTACATAACGGCAAGTAAAGAGCCGACCAGTATCAGTGCCGCAACCGGCCACATGCCCATTTCCAGTGTCGCGATAACCAAATACCACTTGCTAATAAACCCGACGGTCAGCGGCACGCCGATGAGGCTCAAACCACCGAGGACAAATGCCATTGCAGTCAGCGGCATACGCTGAGACAAGCCAGCCAAGTCATCCAGACGTGTGCTGCCCATACGCAGCGCCACGGCTGCCAGGCTCATAAACAACGCGCCTTTCATCAGTGCGTGGTTAAATAAATGCAACAGGGTTGCCTGCAAGCCCGCCGCACTGCCGAGCCCCAAACCGATAATCATGTAACCGATCTGAGCGACACTTGAATAGGCGATCGCGCGCTTAATGTCGATCTGCAGGATTGCCACCAGCGACGCGCTGAACACCGCAATCAAGCCTAGGGCAATAAATAGCTGATGAAGGGGTATATCCATGGCGCCGAAGTCGGCACCAAATACCGTAAAGCTAAAGCGAATTAGCAAGTACACCGCAACTTTCGTCGCTGTCGCCGCGAGAAATGCGGTAACGGCCGACGGGGCATAGGCATACGCATTGGGCAACCACAGGTGCAGCGGAAACAGCGCCAACTTCAAACACACGCCAACAATCACAAAGGCATAGGCAGCGAAAACCGTGCGAGTGTCTGCAACAACAGGCAGGCGCTGGGCGAGGTCCTGCATATTGAGGGTGCCGGTCATCATGTACATGAGGCCAATACCAATCAGGATAAAGGTGGCGCCGATGGTGCCAACAATCAGGTATTGGTAACTGGCCCACAGCGCTTTGCGGTCGCGGCCTAGGGAGATTAGCGTGTAGGTCGACAGCGACGACACTTCCAGGAAGACGAAAACATTGAATGCATCGCCTGTTGCGAGAATGCCGAGTAAGCCGGCGAGGCATAACAACCACGACACGTAGAAAAGTGTCTGTTTATTCGGCTCGACCTCTGCCGCCACACTCTGACGGGTTCCCGCCAACACTACCGTGCTTAGCGACGAGACGATCAGCAGTAAAAAGGCATTGAGCAGGTCTATGCGGTATTCGATCCCCCAGGGCGCTTCCCAGCCACCGAGAAAATAGCTAATAGGCCCCTCTAACCAAACCTGTTGCAGCAACAGCATACTAATGAGCATGGCGGCAGCACTGGTAGCAAAGCTAAACCCCCACGCCAGCGCCGGGCGACCAAGAATTAAGCACGACGGCGCCGCAAGAAGCGGTAAAATAACCTGCAGTATGGGAAGGTGACTCAACACTGATTCTGTTCCTGAATATCTTTTTCTTCCGCACTGCCGTATGCCTCGCGCAGGCGAATAATCAGCGCCAGCCCTAGTGCAGTGGTCGCAATGCCCACAACAATCGCAGTCAGAATTAATACGTGGGGCAGCGGGTTGGAGTAGACCGAAATCGCGTCATCCAAAATGGGAGCACTGCCGCCCGATACCTTGCCCGCGCTGATATACAAAATGAACACCGAGGTCTGGAAGATGTTCAAACCCACCAGCTTTTTGACCAGATTGCCCTGGGCGATCACGATATAAAAACCAATCATCATCAACACCATCACAACCCAGTAGTTGTAATGGGTAAGCAGCATGTCAGTCATCTTGATGCCCCCTGTCGACCAAGCGCCCGGCAAAGGAGAAGTAAATCAGCACCATTACCGCCGCAACGGTAATGCCAACGCCCAGTTCGATAACGATGATGCCGTAGTGTTGGCCGTGGAGTGGATCCTTGGCCAGCACATCGTAGTCAAGAAAGTTGCCACCGTTAACCATGGAGACAACACCGACGGCGCCATACAACAGCACACCGACCGCCGCCATCACCCTTACCCAGGCTTGATCAATCACCTGGCGAGCGGAATCCAGCCCGAACAACATGGTGTAAACAATTATCGCCGCGGCAAAGATCACCCCTGCCTGGAAGCCGCCACCGGGGCCATAGTCGCCGTGGAACTGAACGTACAGAGCGAAAAGCAGAATAGGCGCGATCAGCACCTTGCTGACGATACGCAGAATTTTATGTTGACTGGCCTTCAGTAAGTGACTGGAAAGCGGTTTGGTCGCCCTGTCGCCAACCATCAGCAATGACAGCACACCGACGCCGGCGGTAAAAATCACCGTGACCTCACCAAACGTATCGAAGCCGCGATAGGTCGCCAGCACCGACGTCACAATGTTGGGAATACCCACTTCTTGTCCCGATTGCTCGATGTAGCGCGGCGCAACATGCTGCTGTGCCGGCGCATCCGGCGCACCAAACGCGGGCATATCCATGGTAGCCACTAACAACAATGCACCAGTGATGCTCACCAGCACCAGGGCAGACAGCGACCAGCGATGGGGAAGCTTTTCGTAGCGTCCAACAATCGCCATGGTTGTAAACATAAGCAGCGGCGAAATTCCGGCACCCACGGCCGCCTCAGTAAACGCCACATCCACGGCATCCATCGTCACGAAGAAGTTCGCTGACAACAATCCGTAAATGGACGACAGCATCACCACAGACAGCAGATCGCGATTCACCGCTATACCGATCGCGGTGGCAACCAGCATACTCAGCAAACTGATATCAATAAAAAGTTCTATGGTGAAGTCCTCCCGGCCTCTATCACACTTTCAGCGTTTTAACGCTTTGCCCATCAGCGGCTTAACGCCTGCCTTCCATGCAGCTTTACCCAAAGCATGACTTGAGGTTGGGCCAGTTATCAACAAAAACGCGAGTATCATCAGCAGCTTAACCATCACCAGGCTCAAACCAGCAAGCAGCACCAGCGCCAGCAGTATCAGGCATGCACCGAGGGTGTCAGTAATGCCAGCCGCATGCATACGGCTGTACACATCGGGGAAGCGCAAAACCCCAATGCCGCCAGACAGCAGCAAGAAGCTACCGATGGCAAGCAAAATGGCACTTAGCAGCTCATAGACATCCATCACACATCGTCCTCGTGAGCATTGCGACTTTCATCTTCCAGATACTCGATAAGCCTGAGCATACCGATCACACCAATAAAGTTAATCAGCGCGTATACCATCGCGATATCTAAAAATTCTGGCCGACCGAATAGAAAGCCAATCACCGCTATCAATAGGACGGTTTTTGTTCCGAACATGTTCGCTGCAAGAATGCGATCAAATACGGTGGGCCCCACGAACGCTCTGGACAGCGCCAAGGCCATAACCAGTAGCAACGTCACTGTAGTAACTGTCAGCATTACTCTTCCAACCCGCAAACTCGTCGGCTCATCTCACCGCTTTTCAACTCAGCCATACCGTCGCCACTGAGGGAGTGCACCAAGATGTAATCGTCTTCAACCACCACAGAGAGCGTCCCCGGTGTCAGATTAATGGAGTTCGCATAAATCACCCGGCCGATATCCGTCTTCTGAGGCGCCGGTACTCGCTCGAATTGCGGGCTGATTGACGACGGTCCCCGCCAGGCACGTATCACCACATCGATATTGCTGGCGACGATTTTTTTGAACAACCAGAAGTAGTAAGCAGGAAGTTTTGTGGTGAGATGAAGCGGCTGTGACTCGTGATCGACAACATCCATACGATGAGTGATCCACAGCACGAGGACGATGGAAACAACCCCAAAGCTCAGTAACAGCGCATCATAATGACCGGAATTCCCCAGCCAAATAGCGGCCAACACCAGAGTTACACTGGCAGTATGTCGCATAAGTCTCCTAACAGCACAGCGAGTCGTTGCCTTGCGAGAACCTGAGATGCATCGCCCCACGCGCTCCGACAACGGATTGTTATTTTATTGACCTAGATCATACCAAAAGCGCGAAAAATCATCGTTTTTGGTCGCCAAGGCCCTTGGATTGTAAAAAAGGTTCTCTCACAGAGTCCAGAAAAATCGGTTCTAATTACCCCCGGCCCACTCAAGCCTCGGTCGCCGTCAGGTTTTTCGGCGCCGTTTTCACTTCCTCGCGCCGCTGCTGTGACCTTACTGAGGGCTGCCCCTGCAGCGCATAGTGGTTTAATCCCGGCATATGAACGTGGCGAATATAGTGCTGCCAATCAATCACGCCGGCATCCACAGGGAACAGCTCCTGATCGACAGCGCCCATCGACTTCGATAATGAAAGCAGCTTGTCGCCGTGAAAGCAGTAATTGGGCTGAGCATAGAAAGAGAATATTTTGGAGAGCTCGACAGCCGTGTCGATATTTCGCCGCGCTCTTAGCTTGCCGCGCCGTCCGAGACGACGCAGTATCGCGCCAACAATCGTCAGCGCCACCTGAACGCACATTGCGACGCTACTGAATACACGCTTATCCACCGCCGTGAATCGCCGGCGGGGCGGCGCGTTAAACAGCTTGTCGTAGTCACCGTGATGACTGCTGGCTTCTGCCACCAAGTGGTCAATAAAGTCTCCCAGCATTAGTGGGTTACGGCCACCGCTGCAACATTGATAGATGCGATGCTGGCCCGGTTCGAGCAACTGCTCGGCTGTCGAGAGCAATACCGCATTGGCCACGAGATCGGCCGGAATAATATCGATCACCCCGGCCCGCTTACCGGGAAAGAACGCAACCTTGCCGCGCGCATATGCCATCAACACCGCGTCGGCGACCTTAACCCCCTCAATCCACCCTGGGCTTGGCTCGCGCAGTGTGCTCTCGATGATCGACGGACGAACAACCGTCAGCGAATAGCCTCGCATCACCCTGTACAAATATTGCTCACCCAGCCACTTGGTGAAGGTATAGGTATCGTTCCAGCCCGCAGCTTGCGCTTCCTTCGCGCCATGCTCTATGAGCTTGGCCTTCAGCGCCCGCCCCTCGTGTTGCCCGCGCAACTCCTCAACAAGGCGCTGCAAGCGCTCAATCAAGGCCGAGGTTTCGTAGAAACTGCCCGGCCCCTCAGGTAACGCCAGCCCAACAGGGCCCTCGGACCTCTCGTGGATATCACCCGATCGGTAGCCGTTTACGTAGCAGGTGGACACGTGAACAAGTGGTATATTCCCCCCCAACTCACAGAGTTTCGCGACGTTTTCCAGGGAGAACGTATTGATTTCAAGCGCTCGATCCAACTCCTCACGAAAATTTACACTCGCTGCGGAATTGATCACCACATCGAGCTTGTCGGCCAACGCCGCAAAGTCTGTGCGCGTCAGACCAAACCGCAGTGCGGTAATTTCCCCCGTCACACAGTGAACGCGACTTGCAATCAGCGTCTCAAAGCCCTCCTGCCCCAGTTCATGCCGCAAAGTGTCAAAAATGGAGGAGGAGATCACTTCCTCCCGAAAGCGGTCAGTGGCATCACGAAAATGGCGATTGCCCCGCATCAGCAAGTAAACACCGCCCACGCCCGGCGTCGTGCGCAGAATCTTTTCCAACAACACCTTGCCCAAGAACCCCGTCGTACCGGTAATCAGCACCTGCTTACCCGTTAGGGCCGCTATCGTCGACGACTTATCTCGATTCAGATCCCGCATCCTCATTGCTCCCTATCGCGAATTTCACCGCCACATTGATCGGCCTATAACGCTAGCAAGCGCAGTTGACGACCACATGACACCTCGCCGGCATCCCCTCTGCCGCTATGTAGGTAATTCACCTGCAGGAAACACGCCAGTTGTCTAGTAACTCAACTAACCCTGTAGAAGAGGCATCGGCTTTTTCGATCGGATTCAACAACAAACACGACCCATACTGATTCGCTCCGGCCATACACTATCCCTGAACACTGAGATACGGAGAAAACGATGGGATTACTCATAGACGGGAAGTGGCACGACCGCTGGTACGATACAGAGAACAATCAAGGGGAATTCAAGCGCGAACAATCACAGTTTCGCGGCCAAATCGGTAGCGATGAATTTCCGGCAGAAGCCGACCGCTATCACCTGTATGTATCGCTAGCCTGCCCATGGGCACACCGAGCGCTGATTTTTCGCCGCTTAAAAAAGCTTGAATCGCTGATCTCTGTTTCCGTGGTAAGCCCAATCATGCTTGAACACGGCTGGACCTTTGATATTGACCAGGGCAGCAGCGGCGATCCGCTGCACAACGCAAAGTACCTGCACGAACTGTATACCCGAAACCAACACGACTACAGCGGACGCGTTACCGTGCCGGTGTTATGGGATAAAAAACAACAGCGTATCGTGAATAACGAGTCCGCCGATATTATTCGGCAATTCAATGACGCCTTTGCAGACCTCGCTGAAAAAACGCCGGACTACTACCCTGAGTCGCTGCAAGCGGATATAGATGCCATCAACGACGAGATCTACAACAAGGTAAATAATGGCGTGTATCGCTGCGGCTTTGCGACAACGCAACAGGCCTATGAAGACGCCTACGACGCGCTTTTTGCAGCCTTAGACACGATTGAAAATCAGCTCGGCACGCAGCGTTTTCTGTGCGGCGATACCATCAGCGAAGCAGACTGGCGGCTTTTCACCACCCTTATTCGCTTTGATGCCGTTTATCATGGGCATTTCAAGTGCAACCGTCAGCGCCTTGAGGACTACCCTCACCTGTCAAACTACCTTCGCCACCTATACCAATGGCCTGGCGTGGCCGATACGGTGGATTTTTCTCATATCAAACGGCACTATTACGTCAGCCACCCGATGATCAATCCCACGCAGGTCGTACCTGTCGGCCCAGACATCGACTACAGTCGCCCACACAATCGCAACGAATAGCGCTTTACCGAAAATGCTGGAAATTTCTAACGCCGTCCGCTTACCTGATAACGAAATTGAACTGAGTGCGATTCGCGCTCAGGGTGCGGGCGGCCAAAATGTCAACAAGGTGTCTTCGGCCATACACCTCCGCTTTGATATTCGCGCGTCGTCACTGCCTGAGTTTTATAAAACAGAACTTCTGGCCCTGAAAGATCAGCGCATCAGCAAAGACGGTATTGTGGTGATTAAAGCTCAGCAGTTTCGTACTCAGGAGCAAAATCGAGAAGATGCCCTGCAACGCCTTCAGACGCTGATCCGCAGCGTCGCCGTCACCCGCAAAACACGTCGCCCCACCAAGCCCAGCAAAAGCGCCAAAGCAAAAAGGATGGACAGCAAAACCAAACGGGGAAACATCAAAGCCCTTCGCAAGAAAGTGTTTGATTAGTCCCTCTCCCACGCGCCCCTCGGATATACCGTATACCGCCCTCGACCAAAGCACCTGACACTATCATTAATAGCGTCAGCACGGCCCAAGGCGATAGCGAAATCCAAGGAGAGCACGATGCGTTTGGCAGAAGATATTAAAAATTATATGGAAACGCTGGTGGAAGAAGAGATTGCCCTGCGTGGACTGGCCGAAAAACATGACAACGACTATCTGCAAGACCTTTTTTGTCTGACGCTAAACGCACTGCCGCCAAAGTATGTTCGCTATGCTATCGATATACTTATGTACATGAGCAACGAAGAGCGTGCAGCCCTGCAAAAACAGGTTACCCGAGCATTGAATGATGCAACGATTGTGATGGGAAGCAACCGTCGAAAAGAGTCCCGGTCGGAATAATATCAGGCAACACTAATGCCCCTTCACCACCGCCAGCTCCTTGCTGGCTTTAGAGGCGTGGTAAAGCTCAGAGAGCCTAGGCGCAATTTTCTTCAGCGGTAGCAATTCCTGTACAGCGCCCAATTGATATGCCGCGCCCGGCATCCCCCATACCACCGAACTGGCTTCGTCCTGAGCAAGCGTCAGGGCGCCCGCCTCACGCATCGCCAGCATGCCAGCGGCGCCATCTTTTCCCATGCCGGTGAGCAATACACACATTGCATTTTTGCCCATCTCACGGGCCACTGACTCAAACAACACATCGGCAGAGGGCCGATGACGATTGACCGGCTCAGTCTCATCAACCACGCAATAATAGCGCGCACCGTCGCGTCGCAACCGTAAGTGCTTGCCCCCTGGCGCAATATATACGTGACCATGCAGCACCCGCATACCGTCTTCCGCTTCACATACCGTCATCTCGCTGCAGCCATCCATACGTTTGGCGAAAGCCGAGCTAAACATACCGGGTATATGCTGAACGATGACCGTGCCAGGTGCGTCGGCAGGTAGCCCTTGCAGGACCTCTCGAATCGCCTCGGTTCCACCCGTGGAAGCGCCAATCGCCAAAATCTTATCGGTAGTACCAAAGTTCAAGGCCGTTTTCTTCGCCTTTTTACTCGCTACCTTTTTGTGCTCCACCTCGCTCGCTAAGCGGCTTACATTCGCGACACTCGCCGCCTTAACCTTCTCAATTAAGTCGTCGGCATAGGCCTTGATCCCCTCTGCAACATCGACCTCGGGCTTCGCGACAAAATCCACCGCGCCAAGCTCCAAGGCCTCAAGAGTAACTGCCGCACCTGCCTGAGTTAAGGATGACACCATCACCACAGGCATCGGCCGCAGGCGCATAATATTGCGCAAAAACTGTAAGCCATCCATGCGCGGCATTTCTACATCAAGGGTGATCACATCTGGGGATAGCCGCTTAATTTTTTCTCTGGCGATAAACGGGTCTGAGGCTACGCCGACCACCTCAATACCCGGGTCTGAAGACAGAATTTCCGTCAGTAAATGCCGAATCAACGCCGAATCATCCACCACCAATACTTTAATACGCTGCCCCGGCATAAACACCTCTAACCAATGAACGCTTTATCCCCTTCCCTGAGTGATTTTCAATACACTCAGAATTCCTCCCACTCGTCGCCGCCGGATACGCGCTTACCGCTTACGCCGTGATAGTTTGCATTGCTTCCCGTCGCCTCTGGCTTCGCTCTGGAGGGGCTACGCAGCGGTGCCACCGTCTTGCTGGCAGGCGCTACGCCGTGGCCCATGGGCGCCTCGGCGTGATCACCAATTTTGAAGTAGTTCATCCGGTCACTGAGGCCCGAAGAGAGGGTATCCATTGACTGACTCGCCGCCGCAGCCTGCTCTACCAGTGCCGCATTCTCCTGGGTCACTTTATCCATCTCTGATACCGCTTTATTCACTTGCTCAATGCCAGCTGCCTGCTCCTGACTGGCCAGCGCGATTTCAGAAATAATGTCCGATACTTTTTTCACGCTTTGAACAATTTCTTCAAGCGTTGAGCCAGACTCGTCGATCAATCTTGAGCCTTCCTCGACCTTCTCGACGCTGTCTTTAATCAGGGTTTTAATCTCTTTGGCGGCCTCCGCACTGCGTTGCGCCAAATTACGTACCTCTGATGCCACCACAGCGAAACCACGCCCCTGCTCTCCGGCACGTGCGGCCTCAACGGCAGCATTAAGCGCAAGCAGGTTGGTCTGGAAAGCTATCTCATCGATCACCCCGATGATGTCAGAAATACGTTTCGAAGAAGAATTAATCTCGCGCATTGCATCGACCGCGCGGCCAACCACATCGCCACCTTTCTCGGCTTGGCCCCGAGCGCCGGAAGCCAGGTTATTTGCCTGTGAGGCATTCTCAGCGTTCTGCTTCACCGTCGCAGTAAATTGCTCAACGCTGGATGCCGTTTCTTCCAGCGACGCGGCCTGAGCCTCCGTGCGGTTCGATAAGTCGAGGTTCCCTTGCGCGATCTCAGACGCGGAGCTGCGAATACCCATCGCAGCCTCTCGAATCTGCACCACCATGTCCTTCAAGTTACCCACAGAGGTGTTGACCGCATCCTGCATCGACGCGAACTGGCCTTGATACTGGCCGGCCATCACTTCCATCAAATCACCTTCGGCAAGCGCCTCCATAACCCGAGAGCTTTCTCTAAGCGGCTCTGCAATGGTGTCCATAAGGCTATTCAATCCCGCACCGAGACGCTGCAGGAATCCGGTCGTCCCCTCCAGATCGATCCGTGCTTCAAGCTGGCCAGCAATGGCGCTATCTACCAGCTCTTTAATTTGCTGTTCGGCATTATTCTGATCATCGACAATGGCATCCATTAGCCCATTAACAGACTTACCGAGCCGCTGCATAAAGCCAGAATAATTCTCCGCGTCCAAACGTTGATCAAGTTGCCCCTCCGCCGCCGCGGAAATCAGGCTGGCAATCTGCCGCTCGGCGTCCTTCTGCTCCGTAATATCCTTCCACTCGACCATATTCCCCATATAGTCGCCGTTTGCATCCAAAATTGCCGTGGCGTTCACTTCAAACTCCAGGTCAGCAATTTTAATTTCCGCCTTCGCCGGCAGCGCGGCCACATTGGCAAGCAAGCCACGCTGATGCGCGGGGTTTTTGTGGAATTGGTCAATGGACTGGCCGACAAGATTATCTGCCGAGAAACCCGGGAAATGCTCGCGTAATATTGCTTCGCGGTTTTTCAGCATTTCAACAACCGCCGGATTCGCATAGGTAATATTCAGATCAGCGTCGCACATCATAAAGTTAGCATCAGCGCCGTTCACCGCAGACTGTAACGCCGCCACCTGCGTTTCGCGTGCGCGCTGCTCGGTAACATCGAGCCACTCCAAGGTGTTGCCAATGTAGTTACCCTTGGCGTCAATTTGGGCCGTCACATTAATATTGAAAGTCAGGTGCCCTACGTGAATATCGGCCGAATGCGGCAGGTTGGCTGGGTCGGCGAGCATTTTACGCTGATGAGCGGGATTCTTGTGGAAGATATCAATGCAAGTGCCAACGATATTGTCGACATCAAAGCCTGGGTATATCGCCGCCAAAGCCTCTCGGTGACTACCCAATAGGGTCTGCGTAGATTCGTTGACATAGGTGACGTTAAAATCACGGTCAATCATCATAATCGCTGTCATCGCCGAGCCAACAGCTGTCTGCAGACGTGCAACCTCCGTCTCCTTAGCTCGAACGTCTGTCACGTCGAGCCACTCTAAGGTATTACCAATGTAATTACCTTTGCCATCTATCTGCGCCGTTACGTTGATATTGAAGGTGAGGTCGCCCACATGGATATCGGCCGAGTGCGGCAGGTTGGCGGGGTCTGCCAGTAAGCGCCGCTGGTGTTGGGGGTCCTTGTGAAAAATATCGATGCAAGTGCCGACGATATTTTGCACGTCAAAGCCCGGATATACCGATGCCAACGCAGTGCCGTGCTTCTGCAGTAATGCCTCGGTTGCCGTATTCACATAGGTTACCGTCAAATCACGATCGACCATCATGATAGCGGTCATGGCACTATCTACCGCCGTTTGTAGCCGCGCAACCTTATCCTCATGAGCGCGTTGAGCAGTGACATCTAACCACTCAAGCGTATTACCAATATAATTACCGCTATCGTCAATTTGAGCAGTCACGTTGATATTGAAAATAAGTTCGCCAACATGAATATCGGCCGAATGTGGCAGGTTGGCTGGGTTAGCGAGCAAGCCGCGCTGATGGGCGGGATCCTTGTGAAAAATATCGATGCAGGTACCCACAATATTATTCGCATCAAAACCTGGGTAGGTGGCCGCCAACGCATCTGCGTGCTTAGCAAGTAACTTTTGCGTGGATTCATTCACATAGGTAACCACGAGGTCGCGGTCGACCATCATGATGGCGGTCATGGCCCCACCGACGGCCGTTCGCCAACGCGCCAGCTCCTGAACTTGTTGTTGGTCGGCTTTGCTGCGACGGGGGGTTTTCGCAGTGCCGGTAGTACGGCGGGCTGTTGCGGATTTTGTATTCTGCGCTGCCATGTGACTTCTCCTGAACCTATCGATGCTGCCCTATCTCAACCCTTTGGTCATGAGAGACGGCTAATTATCTAATCGTTGGTATATTGTTCTTCCGATCAGTGCGTACTTGTCGGTCACTCCCGCAAGATTTTCAGAGTGGCCAATGATCAACACGTCATCAGGTTGTTGTAGTTTTGCAATTTTGCTGAATATTTTTCTTTGCGTGTCTTTATCAAAATAGATAATGACATTACGAAAAAAAATCAGATCGAAACCCTTCTTAAACGGGAACTCATCTAAAAGATTCAGTTGGCGAAACACCATATTGGTGCGCACGTCATCGCGAATCTTCACTAATCCTTCACGCGCGCCTTTTCCGCGCAGAAAAAAACGTGACCGCAGACGCTCATCAACACCGTCTACGCGCGCTGCGTCATAGACGCCCTGTTCTGCTTTGCGCAATACCGACGTATCGATATCGGTGCACAGAATCTTTATATCCCAGGCATCCGGGTTAGCAATGCTGTCCAACACCGTCATCGCGATACTGTATGGTTCTTCACCGCTACTGCATCCCGCGGACCAAATACGGCAATACCTCGACGCCATCTCGCGTTCGGCAATAAAGTTTTTAAGAAACTCGAAATGATGTGGCTCTCGGAAAAAGCTGGTGAAGTTCGTCGTGATGGCGTTGATAAAATCGGTGACTTCCGATTCCTCATTTTTCTCAAAGTACTCGATGTATTGCGAAAAATTTTGAAGATTCAATTTGCGGATACGCTTGGCAAAGCGACTGTATACGAGCTGGCGCTTTTCTTCCCCTAAGGTAATCCCTGTACGCGCGTACACGATCTCTTTCAGCTTATTGAAGTCGCGATCTTTGAATTGATATTCAAATTTCACGTCAGACAGATCTTCCGCAGCACTCACAGCAACGCCCCTTGATTAGGCACTGAAACTTCAATTTGAGTACATCACAGCGATTGCCTCACAGACCATAAGTAATGGCACCTACCGCGATTACGATAAACGTCAGTGGGGAATACAAGTCTTCAGAGAAATCACCACCGCGCCACCAACAGCCATTAAGGCAGCACAGGCGATTTGTCCGGCGAGTGTTGGCACCGCAAAGACAACCGAGCATCCCCCAACCGCAAGCATTGACAAAACGGCGATCCATTTTGTTCGACAGTTTACGCAGCGCTGACGCTCCCAGCGTTTTATCGTCGGACCGAAAAGACGGCTTGCCAACAAGCGTTGATGACAGCGCTCAGAACTCTTTGAAAAACATGCTGCGGTAAGCAACAAGAAGGGAGTGGTCGGGAGCAATGGCAAAAACACGCCAGCCAATGCCAGCAACAGGAATAATAGTCCCGCAGACAAATAGAACATCCGTGCGACGCCAGTCGCTTCTACCGCTCTCATCGCTACGAGACGACGAAATACAACTTGCCATCACCATAGCGTGGAATCGGCACAGTAAAACCGATCACCGCTGAGCCCTCTAGGGTGCCAACGGCATCTGCCAATGCAGCGCCTTCGACTAGCTCTGCCAGCTTTATATGGGTGGATTGATCATTCATCAGCAATCGCGAACAAATGTTTGCCACTTCGTAGAAGTTAGCCCGTACACCTTCGGAGAGATCCTCGTCCTTAGCCATGTCCTCAGCGCCACCTTTGGGAATCATAGAAAGTGCGGCCCCCGAAAATGCGGCGAATGAATAATCGGCAACGAGCATAGCAACCAGTGCACCCTCATCATCGACATAGCTCGCGCCTATCGCAGATGATGGCAAAGACGCATCACCGTCGCCGACCTCTAAGTCATCGACGCCGAAAAGCATGGCGAGCATACTCGCTACCGAACCGGCTTTGGGTTTTAACAGTGATGCCATGGGATTTACCTTCTACATGATTGCACTTAGTACTTTTTGAAAGGAGTCCACAGAGAACGGTTTTGAAATCAAAAACTTCGCGCCACCGGCTGTGGCCTTGGCACGCATTTCCGATGTGGCTTCGGTTGTTATAAACCCAAATTTGGTTTTCAGCCCTTCCTCGTTCATGGCTTCTAAAAGCTCTATGCCGGTCATATTTGGCATGTTCCAATCTGCGAGGACTAAATCAGGCAACTGGCCTTTCACCATTTCCAAGGCGATGGCGCCATCTTCAGCCTGAGAAACGTCATTGCCGTCGAAGCCTGCTTGACGCAATGTTCTGATAATCATATTTCTCATCGCCGCACTGTCGTCGACCACAAGTATGTTCATGCTTAGCCACCTTTTTTCATCGAAATTGCGCAATACTTCTATGCTAATAATTTGAGCACACACATTGCGAAACTCCCAATTAGTGAACATACCTATTGTTGAAAAGGCGCTGCGAATGAGACTGTTTGTAAAATAACTTGTCCGGGATTACGCCAATGGAAAGTGCAAAATCACTGGTAACAAATGCGAGCGCTCTGGTGTCTTTTCCCAGCATCGCCATTGAAGTTGGAAAAGTGATTAATAGCGAAGATGGATCCGTTCGAGACGTCGCAAAACTCATTGAATCAGACCCTGCTTTAACCGCGAAGTTACTTCGAGTGGCAAACAGTGCTGCCTTCCCCAGTGTCTCAGAGGTCGACACCGTCCCTAAAGCCATTACCCGCATTGGTTCGCGCACGATCAATCAAGTACTCACAGGAATCGAGGTGGCACGCTGCTTCGAAGGCGTCGAAAACGCCGCCTTTTCGATTGACGAATTTTGGCGTCACAGTATCTATACCGCACTTATCGCCCAGAATATCGCCAACATCTGCCGGAAGGTTGAGCCCGGCGTGGCGTTTACCGCAGGCCTGCTACACGATATTGGCGATCTTATTTTATACAACGCGACAAAAGAGCGTGGCGAACAATGTTTCTCACAGTCGCTGCTCGACAACGACGGTCTGGAAACTTATAAAACTGAGCAAGATTTTTTTGGCTTTGACCACAGCGACGTCGGCTACGAATTAGCCAGTCAGTGGTCACTGCCGACGTCGATTCAAGAGAGTATTCTTGCTCACCACACACCGAATAAACTGGAGGATACTCCAGACCTTGTATATGTGGTGCATATCGCAAATAGCCTCGCTGTATTATGTGAGCTAGACAGCGACGATTTTTCTGAGGCGGCGCCGATTCTGGACACGGCGTGGCAGACTTTAGGTCTGGACCCAAGTCAGGTGACAGAGATTATCGGCGACATCAAAGCCAGTGCTGAAGACATTCTCCAGGCATTTTCCGCTTAAATATTCAGGTCCACCAAACGTCGCTTCTCCGCCTAGCGATAGGCGAAACATCCTTCAGCAGGTGGAATTCAAACGGTATTAACCGGCCCTAGTCAAAGAGTTCAATATCACCGTACTCCGGCTGCTCAACCAATGTTTTACCGTAATCGGTTTCTTCTCTGGCAATTTGCTGTGCATGTAGAGAGCGCAATCTCTTCACTAACACCTGACCCGTAGTGGGGAAATAATTCACCTTCCTGGAAAAGCTCTCACCCAAGTCAGCGGCAGCTATCGGATAGCCTTCCACACTGAGGAACTCTCGAACAAATTTGATATTTTTTGCACCAATATCAGTGAGTCCTCGCATTATTTTGCCGCCGCCGAACAGCTTGATCTCCAAGCGCCTTTTATCGCCGCCACGACGGATAATGTCGTTGATTAAATGCTCCATTGCGTAAATACCGTAGCGCGCCGCCACGCCATCTGCAGCGACGTCACCACCAGGCAGCATAAAGTGATTTAAACCACCCACCCCAATCTCCGGATCGCGAATGCACGCTGCGATACACGACCCCAGCACGGTTGAAATCATTTGATCACTGCGGTCTGTCACGTAGTATTGGCCAGGCAGAACGCGAACCGCATACACGTTGTGTACGCTGTCCCAGTGACAGGATACGCCTGGATAGTGTTCGGAGATTTCACTTCGATTGCGATTTGGCATATTCAAGCAAACGCGCTCCGCCCGTTGTCATGGCTCTACTATTTGTCCGCTGCGCCGCCAGCCTCATTACATACCTGGCCATGCACGTCATGTTCTACCGGACAGCTGTAGCTGCTGGCTAATGTTGCAAGCTCAGAATGATCGCTATCCAATGTCTTCATTCGCTCAGCGCTGTCTGCAATATGCCCAAGACGCTGAGCACTGCTATCAAACATCTGTAAGCGCTCTGTAATGGTATTTAATGCGCTGCGAACCGCCTCAACGGCCTCGGGCTCACTACCGCCATCGCGCTCCATCCGATCCAATGCTGAAGTAATCTCCATGAACACAAGAATAATGTCACAGGCTTCCTCTTCCAGCTCCGATGCGACCGCGCGTAATTGAGCAGCATATACAGACAGTACTCGCCGGTCCTCTTCCGACCTCGGTAACATACCGTGATTTACCTCTCGACTGAGTACCACCATTAAAGCCTCTTTCGCGGGTTCCCACTTGCGGGGTCATGCTGCCAATAACGAGGCGAACCCTGCACGACGTATCACGGTATCGATGTCGTCAGGAAAGCCTTGATAGCTAACCTCCCGACCGGTTTTCTGCTGACTCTGGCGAAACAGCGCCAATAACTGCAGACCGGCACTATCGACCTGCTCAACGGCCGACGCATCAATGCTGATATCGCCGTCTGCCGCGGCAGCAAATTCTGCCAAAACCTGATAGAGAGAACCGGCACTGGCAATAACAAGTTCACTGGGAAGTGACTTACCACCGGGCTCACCGCTTTCGCTGCCAAGCAGGACAACAAAACCGTCGTCTTCGGTGTTCGGAGTGGCCGCTCCTTGTTCTGGTTCTGGGCTGTTTACATCGCTGCCCGAGCCCTGTTCAGGCTCATCACCCAATAGAATAATAAATTCTTCATCTGCCATCGCGTTTTCTCACGCTGTTTTCGCCATAGGCGTCGGCGCGTCGTGGTTGAGTTCATTGCCGGAGAAAAGCTTGTCGATATTTAGAAGAATGAGCATCTTTTCATCGACGGTAGACAAGCCTTTTACATAGTCACTACTCACGCCGCTCGCCCCGACTTCAGGCAAGGCCTGTATATTGGCATCATCCAAGCGATACACTTCCGATACCCCGTCCACCACCATGCCAATGGTTCTCGGTTTGTCAGCGCTCTCGACTTTGACAACAATAATCACCGTGGTCGGGCCGTGGGGTATGGTCTCCATATTAAAACGCTTTCGCAGGTCGATAATTGGAACGATAGCGCCCCGCAAATTCATGACACCAAGCACAAAGTCAGGCGAATTCGGAATTGGCGTCACGGTGTCCCAACCCTGAATACCTTGCACACGCAATATTTCGACGCCGTATTCTTCACCATTCAGAACAAAAGTCAGATACTGATTGGCATCGCCGGCGCTCAACTGATCGTCAGGGCTGTTGCTATATTCACTTGTCATTCGATTTCCCCTACTTTTTAAGCGGCGTTAGAGTCATTGGCTTTGGCATCGCCTGCGTCCCGTACCAGGCCCGGTACGTCGATAATCATGGCAACGTTGCCGTCCCCCAAAATTGTTGCGCCCGCTAGGCCGGTGACCGGCATGTAGTTTTCCTCAAGACTTTTAATGACGACCTGCTGCTGATCTAACAGCTCATCGACAAATAGCCCCAAGCGCTTTCCATCACTTTCCACGACGACCATCAACTCGCCATCGCTCTCGAGGTACGTTTTTCTTGGTGCGGAGCAATTTAAATTAAAGCGCTCACGCAATCTCACCACGGGGATGTAATCCTCCCGCAGCCGATAGACAACAGAGCCCCCAGCCAAACGCTTTATCTGGTTTGGCGGCACAAGCACCGTTTCGACAATGGACCTTAGTGAGAAGATGTAGACATCATCACCCACACGCACGAGCTGACCATCGAGAGAATAGCCAGTGTGAGGGGCAGGCGAATTTTCAGACAGGAGCCTTTTCCTTGCTCGGAGTGAATATCAATCCGGCCACCCAGGTCGGCGATGTTTCTTCGCACGACATCCATACCCACACCGCGGCCAGATAAATCGCTCACGGCCTCGGCTGTCGAAAAGCCTGGCTGGAAGATTAGGTGATGAATTTGCTCTTCACTGAGTTGCTCGGTTTCGCTCACCACACCACGCTCTATGGCGATTTGGTGAATTCTTTTGGCATTCAGGCCCGCGCCGTCATCTTCAACTTCAATAACGATACTGCCGCCTTCGTGGTACGCGCTCAGTTTAAGCGTGCCCACTTCCGGCTTACCGGCCGCGAGGCGCTGCTCAGGCATCTCTATGCCGTGGTCTAAGGAATTTCGCACCAGGTGTACTAACGGGTCGCTCATCTTTTCGAGAACGGTTTTATCCAGCTCAGTGTCTTCTCCGGATAATACGAGCTCCACTTTCTTGCCCAGCTTACTACTGATATCCCGAACCAAGCGCTTAAAGCGACTAAAGCTACTGCTAATCGGCAGCATGCGTATTTGCATCGCACTCTCTTGCAGCTCCCGAGTGTGACGTTCCAGCACCATAAGCCCATCGCGCAGACCGGAGTTCGCACCTCTCTCACCACCATCCTCGCCAAACCGCGCCAGCATGGATTGGGTGATAACCAGCTCACCAACGAGATTCAACAGAGCATCAATTTTATCGATATTAACGCGAATCGACCCCGAGTCCCGGCTAGCGGCGGCGGGCGCGGCTGCCGGCTTCGCGGCGTTAGATTCACTTTTTGGCGGCTCAAGTTGGGCGACGGTATTGGCGCTTTCAACAGCACCCGTATCGGCTGTTGCATCAGCTTGCGGGTTCCGGCAGTGTATTTTTAAATCACACTGCTCTTTCACCCATTCAAACGCAGCCTCAATCGCCTCTGCGTCTACGTCGGCTTCCAATTCCAGAACCCAGCCGCAGTAACAATTTTCCGGGTCGACGGAATCAAACTCGACATCCTCAGCCAATTCAGCGACGACATTTAGCTTCCCCAGTGACTCCAGCTCTCTAAAAATGCGAATGGGTTCATTGCCGGTTTTGAATATATTCGCATCCGGTCTGAACTCGATGTCCCAGGTTTTTACGCCCGGCTTTTGCGCCATTGCCTCATCAGTGTCAGCAACAGGCTCCGCCGCTGAAGTGACCGGTGCACTACCCAGCAGGGCATTTATTTTCTCCTGGCACTCCGTCACGGAATTCAGGTCGAGCTCAGCATCGTCCTTAAGCGCAGCGAGCATACCGCGCACGCAATCAACGGCGCCGAGTAACACTTCGATAAGGTCTTCACTCACCGCTCGCTGATTACTGCGCAGCTGGTCTAAAAGTGTTTCAACACCGTGAGTGAATTCTGAAATTGCTGTGAAGCCAAACGTTGCGGCACCACCTTTTATCGAATGTGCCGCTCGGAAAATCGTATTGATAAGCTCTGGGTCAGCATTCCCAGGCTCCAGCCCCAGAAGCCCGGACTCCATTACATCGATACCTTCCTCGCTTTCTTCGAAGAAGATGTCGTGGATTTCCTTCATATCCATATCAATGGACATATCTCAACTCCTAGCCGAGCACGCGATCAATAACCTTTATCAGCGACTCAGGGTTAAACGGCTTCACTATCCAGCCTGTTGCACCGGCCTGTTTGCCACGCAGCTTCATATCAGACGCCGACTCGGTCGTCAGGATTAAAATGGGGGTAAACCGACAGGTATCCAGCTTGCGTAGATTTTCGGTAAGCGTAATACCATCCATTATCGGCATGTGGACGTCGGTAATGACCACGTCGTAGGCATTGGCTTCCGCCAGCTCCAATCCTTCTTGACCATCGCTTGCCGATTCCACACTATGGCCGGCCTTACTCAGCGTGGCAGACACCAGCTTCCGAATAGATGGTGAATCGTCTACCGCTAAAATGTTCGCCATAGCCCCGCTCCGACTTTCTCGCTGCACTGCTGATTTTTAGAGTCCCCAACGCTATTCAGTACATAGACTTCACGAAAGCCTAAGTATTCGTAATTGTACTAATCTGAGCGGGAACTCACGCAGGCAGAGCGCGGACACACGCCATGATTTGCCGGCATCACGACTCGGCGAAGCCCCAACTTCGTTATGCGAATATCAGCTAGGTACAAACTCGAATCCCCTCTCTGATAAACATCTCAGATACTCTAATTCACATTGAACGCCACAAGGGATTCGCCGCCATGGAACGCAAGCAACCATCGGGACTCGCTATCTTCGCAAATGTCTTACTTCTGTGCGTGAGTGCGGCTGTCGCGCCGACTGAAATTAGCATTATGAGCGGCATCGCTATGCTAGCGATCTTGCTTCTCAGCGCTGCGGCGTTAAGTGGTTGGCACCGACATAGCTAATGTCATTACGCAAGCAATTAACGCTGATCTTATGCGGCTTCGCACTCCTGCCGCTGCTGTTCTTTGGTGCGGTGGACTATTCCATGTCCGTCGCTCACCTAAAGGCCGCCGCTATGCGGGAGCTAACAGCGTTAAGTGACATCCAGCGAGAACGCCTACTCAATCAAGTTAATCAACACAAACAACAAATGCTAATGATTGCCCAGGCACCCGCTGTGACGCAGGCGGCCTACGCGGTGTGGCAGGGCGATGCCGACAACAATAGTTTGGGCTCAGCGCTGGAAGAGGCGCTTTCCCTAGCGCCAAACGTGGCCGAGGCGCATATCTATGGCCCCGCTAATACACTGCAGAGCCGCGTGTTTGGTGCGGGATATCATGCCCAGACACCCACCGACGGGCGCCGATATTCTGAGATCTCTTTATCCCACGACACCAATGGGCAGGCGCTGCTCGTCGATGAAGCTCCTATCTACCACAGCGGAAAATTTGTCGGCCGGATTCGTCTGTACACAAATGCTGAGCCACTACTGCATATATTTACCGACTACAGCGGCATGGGTGAAACCGGCGAATCAATACTGATCCAACCCGACCAGGACCTTCGAGTCAAAGCGCTACACAAACGTCGATATAACGACAGTGGCGACTTGACCTACAACCCCTTTCGCGCGCCCTTTAATAGCAACCATAAAGAGGCTTACGACGTCTTTGATTATCGCGGCGAAGCGGTGCTCTTAGTGGGGCAATTCCTTCCCGAGTTGAACTGGGGAATTATTGTTAAGCGCGATATCAGCGAGATACTCGGTCCTGCCAAAGCTATGCTATCGCGCCTCAACATATTCATTATTGCGATTGCCGGGCTCAGCATAATTATTGCCCTGCGTGCAGCAGCGATCATTCATCGCCCTGTGGCGAAGCTTACGCAAACCGCAGAGCGCATTCGCACAGGCGATCTGCGCAAGCGGGCCGATGAGAGCGGTCACAATGAAATGGCGGTATTGGGTCGCGCGATTAACGGCATGCTCGACCAACTTATCGACGACAATACCCAGCTCGAGAAAGCCGTCGCGCAGCGCACCTTCGAGGCAGAGTCAGCAAGAGAGCGAGCCGAGGAAAATAGCCGACTACAAAGCGAGTTCCTGGCCAATATGAGCCATGAAGTTCGCACACCACTGAATGGCATTATGGGTATCGCGAGCATACTCAAACGGTCGGTCAGTGACGACCGAACACAAGAGTACCTCGACATCATCGAAAACTCTGGGCAAAACCTGCTTGTCATTATCGACGACATATTAGAATTGTCGCGCGCAAACACCGGGCAACTCTGTCTTCACAACGACGACTTTGTCGCCCGCGATGCCTTTTCAACGGTACTGAAATCATCTGCTGAAGCGGCCAAGGAGAAAGGGCTCGCATTTACAGTGGCGTTTTCCAACAATGTGCCACACACCTTACACGGCGACGCCACACGACTTACGCAAGTGCTAAAGCAGTTACTTAGCAATGCGTTGAAATTTACCCAGTCAGGTAGCATCGAGGTTAACATTAGCTGGTCGGCAACGTCCGCTTCTCGCGGTCAGCTTTGCCTGTCGGTTACCGATACCGGCATCGGTATCCCGCCATCAAAACAGCAAGATGTCTTCAAGCCCTTTGTTCAGGCTGACGGTGGCAGCACTCGCCGCTACGGGGGCAACGGCTTAGGATTGAGTATCGCCTCCCACATCGCCGCCCTCATGGACGGCCGTATTGACGTCACCAGCGCGGAGAACCGCGGCACGACATTCACCGTAACTACCGACTTACTCGTTGCTGAGTCAGCGCCACTGGCAAGCCAGAGAACGGAGCGATTTAGTAGCAAACCTGCCGATGCGGGCGCGACACACATAGAGCCCGGCTCGCCAGCGAGTGGGAACGTACATCAACTACAGCCGTCGGCCCAGCGAGCGGCGCCAACCAGAATGAGACCTGCAACGGCGAAACTCTCATCACAAGCGGCTACACTGGCGCTTATGGATGACTGCGCATCGTTGGCAGAACCAGCGGTAGAGGACGATAGACACATGATACTGGATGAACAACGCCTGCGTGATATTACCCGCAACAAGCCTGCACTCATCACCAGCATTTCTCAGCTCTTTATCGATGAGCTCCCAGATATGTTGCAAAGTGTCGATGACGCCTACACCAAAGGCGAACGCGACGAGCTCGCTCAGGCCGTACACAGGCTGAAAAGCGCGCTGGGGAATTTCGCAACGCAGGAATACTATCGCGACATTAGCGGACTGGAAGCTCTGGCCAAGGAGTCTGGCGAACCACTATCCCTGTGGCGCGAAAAATGGGATACAGTCACCCTAAAACTACAATTACTGGAAAATGAGTTAAAGGATATAGCGGGCCTCTAGCCGATGGATATATTACTGGTCGACGACGACCCAATCACTCGCCTCGCACTTTGCGCCGCAGTAGAAGACTGGGGCTTTACGCCCGTTGTCGCGAAAAGTGGTGAACAAGCGCTCGAGATCCTGAATGAAGACAGCCCGCCTCACCTTCTTATCATCGACTGGTCGATGCCGGGAATGAGTGGCCCTGAACTTTGCGAAAATATACGGCTGCGAGATGACGGCCAGTTCTTCTACATTCTTATGCTCACCGGCAAAGAGGGCAACGAGGCGGTTATCGAAGCGATGGAGTCCGGCGCCGACGACTTCTTGAGCAAACCCTTTGATCACCGCGTACTCAAGGTTCGGCTCGCCGCAGGCAGCCGCATCGTTCGCCTGGAGCAAACGCTCAATCAACTGGCTTCCCGCGACTCCTTAACCCAGTGCTGGAATCGTCGGATGATCGATGAGCTACTCGACTCAGCGATCGCAGAAGCCCGCCGCAAAACCTCAAATCTGTCGCTGATGGTACTGGATATCGACCATTTTAAGAAAGTAAACGACACCCACGGCCACGCCGCCGGCGATGTTGCCCTTAAGCATATGGTGAATATTCTCAATACAAATCTGCGCGAGTACGACCAGGTCGGGCGCTATGGCGGAGAGGAATTTGTGGTGATCTTGCCCTCGACCGACAAAGATTCCGCCTGGGGCGTTGCCGAGCGTATCAGGGCCTCTCTGCAATACCACCCAGCACAGGTTGATGCCGAGCTCGATATATCAATGACAGTAAGCATCGGTATTACCGAGTTCCGACACGACGGCAGCGACAGCCGCATAAGTCTGTTTGAACGGGCCGACCGGGCTCTGTATACCGCTAAGCACTCGGGCCGAAACCGCGTCGTCTATGGTGATTAGGCGGTGAACTTTCTTTGGTATCGCGCTCGTTTTAATATAGGCGAATTAAAAACACCATAACACATCTCACTCGCCACGAGTCGCGTATAACGCCGTATCACCAACACAATGGAAATGATCATGCCTAGCCCCAGTCTCACATTGAGCCATGGCTCTGATATTCGGCCTCCGCGTCTCTCGAACACCCTCGGAGAATTCGGTCGCGCCGCCAAGGAATGTAGCTTGCTAGTTTCCCGCCACCGGCAGCTAGCAAAATTACCCAGAGGCGACGGCCACCCCGTTATTGCCCTCCCCGGCTACGGTGGTGACGATGGCAGCATGTCGGCATTGCGTTACTGGCTGCGGCGCTGGAACTACCAGGCCGAACCGTGGAAGCTTGGCCGCAATATTCCCGCCGGGCGCATCTCACAAATGGAGCACATGCACGAGTTTCAAGAGCATATGCTCAGCCGCATCCAGCAGCGCGTAGATGATTTATACGAGCTGTGCGACAGGCAGCCCATCAGTCTAATCGGCTGGAGCCTGGGAGGCATTTACGCCAACGCCATGGCGCAGCGTGAGCCAGAGAAAATCCGTCGCGTGATTAGCCTGGGTACCCCCTACGGTGACCCGAAAGGAACCGCCGCCTGGAACGTTCTCAAGTTACTCAATCGCAGCACAACGCCCGACCACGAGCAAAACACGGATCAGTGGGTAGAGCTGAATGCAGGGCCGCGCAGCGTGCCGACAACGGTGATCTACAGTCCCTGCGACGGGATTGTGTCGCCCTCTATCGCCCGACTTGAGGGGCCAAATATCGACAATATCGAGGTCGAATCCAGCCACCTCGCCTTTGCCTGGAATCCCGCTGTTATGGAGAAAGTTGCCGAGGTTCTCGCTCGCCCCCTCCCCTGAGCACATCATCGCCGCCACGATGCGGCGATCTCCCCCCACATCGTAGCGGCGCGCTCCCCCAGCGCGGTGTGCCAACAGCCTCTAGTACAAATGGGCTGTTGCGTGCAGTAGTCGAATATGCTTTAACTGCACACTGCAACATAACAATAATCAGCACCAATGGAGCACTACGTGAAGAACACAACCCCTATTGCAGCAGGGCTGTGCCTGCTCGCCAGCTCAATCGCCCAGTTAAGCTACGCCCAAGAGAAAAATACGCCTCGCGGCCTGGAAGAGGTGATTGTGACCGCTCAGAAAAAAGCGGAATCCCTACAGGATACGCCCATTTCGCTCACTGCCTTCGGCGAAGAGCGCCTAGAAATTGACGGCATCAACAACTTGAACGATATCGGCTCCAAGGTCCCCAGCCTGACGATTGAGCCATTTCCGATCAACAATGCAACACTGCGAATCTTTATCCGCGGTATCGGCCTGTCTGACGTTCAGGTAACGCAGGATCCACCGATCGGGATTTATGTAGACGGCGTTTATATCGCACGTTCCACAGGCACCGCGCTCGACGTTGCTGAATTACAGCGTATAGAAGTACTCCGCGGCCCCCAGGGCACACTATACGGCCGCAACACCACTGGTGGCGCCATCAACCTAGTGACTAAGCGCCCAACGACTGAGGCCTTCGAATTCAAAGAAAAACTCACATTCGGCAACCGCAACCAGTTCACCTCTAAAACCACCGCGAACATTCCTATCAGCGATACCTTGGCGGCCAAGGTCGCCTATCTGACAACGGAAATGGACGGTTTCATCGAAAACACCGGCCCCGGCGGTGATTTTGGCGATCGAGAAGTCGAAGGCTATCGCATCGACTTTCGCTGGGATATCAGTGACACCATGACCTTGGATTACGCCTACGACAAATCCGAGTATGAATACATAAACTACATGTATCAGTCGATTCGCCCCGGCGAACAAAATAAAGGGCAAGCGGAGCCCGTTAGAGAGTTTTCGGTAAGCCAAGCTAAGCACAGTGAAGACCGCTTCGACTCCATGGAAACGTTCCGCCCGATGGAGACGTCAGAAACCGAAATTGAAGGCCACTCCCTCATCCTGACCAAAGATTTTGAAAATGTTCAGGTGAAGTACATCGCGGCCTATCGCGAATTGTATGACGCGTCGTATGCCGACTTAGGCGGCGGAATAGGCTCAGGCCGCTACCGCACCGATTCGCATGAATACTGCGGACCCGCAGTCGAGGCACAAACTGGCGAGGAATGCCTGCCTCTCGTCGTGCCGCAAATCTCTCAAGAACAAACCTCTCACGAGCTGCAGTTTGCGGGGAGCTTGTTTAAAGATTCTGTTGACTACATCGTGGGCGCGTACTACTTCGAAGAAGAAGCCACTGAAAACAACGCTCCGCTCCACCACCAGTTCAGCTCAGAAATCAGTGATAACGTTATTCCTATCCCCGTTTTGGGACAAATTCTGGGAAGCACGCTACTCACGGCTGGCGACGTTAAGATCGTTAATATGTTGTCGCAGCGCTACGACATCGAGAACACCGCCAAAGCGGTATTCGGTCAGTTTACCTGGACACCTGGCATTCTCGATGAACGCCTACACCTGACCTTCGGCGCTCGCTATTCCAAAGACTCCCGCGAAGCACTGAAGAATCAGACGGACAAGACCTACTTGGAAATCCGCACCTTGAACCAGGCGATCGACATGCAGAACCTCGGCCCCTTGCAACCGGTGCTGGGTGCAGGTGGCTTCTTATTACCGGGCGATCGCGCCTTCGATAATATCTACGCATCGAAGGATTTCACCGATAGCTCCTTCAGCTTTATTGCCGAATTTGACCTGACCGAGGACATCAACCTCTACGGTAAATTTATCCAGGCCTATAAATCAGGCGGCTTCAATACTCGCGACCCACAGCGCGGCTCCACAGGCACACCCTCAGGGCCAACCACACCAGAGGGACGCGGTGATGACACAGATCAGCCCGCGCCAGATGGCGTCGTCTACGGCTACGGCTTTGCTGACGGCTTCGACGAGGAACACGTGGACTCTATTGAAGCGGGGATCAAGAGCGAGCTTCTGGATCGCCGACTGCGCATAAATGCCAACCTGTTTTACAGCGAGTACACCGACATTCAGCTCAACTTTATTCTCGCCGGCACCATTGCCGACACCAAAGTAGCGAATGCGGGTGAAGCGGAAATGCGCGGCCTCGAAGCAGACATCACCTTCCTGGCGACAGACAACTTGATGCTGATGCTGAACTACGCTTATCTCGATGCAGAAGTGACCAAGGCCGTGGACAAGGCCGGTAATGATGTTACCGATACCTTCGTGTTCTATTCCGCACCCGAGCACAGTTACACCGCGTCTGCGGACTGGACGATCGGCTCGTGGGATTGGGGCGTGCTGTCGGCCAACGTGAGCTATAACTTCATGGACGACCGCAACGGCGGTGTGCGTGAAGCCAATGCCGTCAACACCTTCATTGGTAGCTACGGCCTGTGGAACGGTCGTTTAAGTCTCAGCCAAGTGCCCGTAAGTCGATTTGGTACATTAAATATCGGCCTATGGGGTAAAAACCTCGGCGATGAGGAATACGAAATCACGGCTATCGACAATCTGCCACACAGTGACCGGGCGGTTATCTGGGGAGAGCCTCGGACCTATGGTATCGACGTGATCTACGAGTTCTAAATACCCACACCGAGTGTGATACTAAGCAATAAAAAAGGCAGCCCATGGGCTGCCTTTTTTCTACGCAATCCCTTCTAGATTTTGATAAAGGGTTGCACCAATTTAGCGATCCACCCACGGAACTCCAGTGGCGCATCCATCCCAGCTAAACAAATGCAGTCTTGATCTGCATCGGCGATCGGCTGGTGCTCAACCGAACCGTCCAAATCAGCAAAGTCTCCGGCGTTGAACTTACCGAGACTGTCGCTATAACCACCGCGCAGTATCAGTGTCAGTTCGTGGCCGCGGTGGGTGTGAACGGGCATTTGCTTGCCAGCCGCAATTCTCAATAACTTGGCGTCCCCTTCCCCGCACTTCAGATCCACTTGTTTCATACCGGGCACGATACTTTTCCACGGCAGAGAATCGAAGTCGTCTTGGTCCACCAGATTGCGCAGCAAGCGAGGTAACTCGCTCCGCGACGCCGCCGCAGGTGAACTTTCAGACGCCACATCTGGCCTTGCTTCGCTGCCCGGGCTCGCATCCAGCAACGCCATCATGGATTCGCGTCGCCCGTCTGAGAGCGGTTTCTCCTGCAACTGCGACATCAAGCTACCGCCAACGGCGTCAGCCTGCGCTACTCGTTCCCGGCACGCGCTGCAGTATTGCAAATGGCAACCCACAACCAGCGCCATGGCGGCTGGTAACGAGCCGGCCGCGTAGCTCAAAATTGTTTCATCGTTTGGATGATGTTCGATGTGCCCCATCATTCATTATCTCCGAAGTGCTGGCGAAACGCGCGTATCGCCAGCCGTAAACTAGATTTTACACTGCCTAGAGGCATCCCGGTCTCCAGCGCTATCTCGCTGTGGCTTTTGCCTTCGTAATACGACTTGTACACCACTTGAGCTTGGTTGTTTGGCAACTGCTCAATGACTCTCAAAAGTCGGTCGCCGTCTGCATTAATGCTCGGCTCGGGTTCGTAAGTCTCTGTCAAATTCTCGTCAGATTCATACGCTATCCCACGTTGTTTACGCAAACGATCGATCCACAGATTTCGCGCCACGCGAAAAAGCCACGTGCTTACCGCGGCTTTTTCGCGCTTATACAAATGCGCTTTATTCCACAAAGCGAGCAGTGCATCCTGCGTCAAATCTTCCGCTAGTGAGGCTTCCACGCCTTGGCCCAGCAAATAGGCGTTCACCCTGGGTGAAAAGTGATCAAAAAGCAGCATAAAACTCTTTTTATCCCTCTCACCGGCAACGCGCTCCATGCAATCCGCCCAGAATGCCCCTGTGCGCTCTTGTTGTGTGGCTTCTTTTGCCATGTATTAACCTCTTGAGGCCTCGTTTACGTTGGAGGACTGATTACGGATCATCCCTGATGTTGCCCATAAAATAGCGGCTATCAGCACAAATTGCAGCGGTATGCGCAACCATAGAACCGTGTCAGGTAGCTCGCCGCCGGGGCCTGCAACGCCCGCCATAGCTTGGTAGATATTGGCGGGCAGAACAGCGATGCAATACAGCGCCATAATCTGGCCAACTCGCTGGCGCCAACGAGATAAAAATATCAGTGGCGCAATCACCAGTTCGAATACACCGGTTAACCAAACAATCCAAACTGGGTATGGCAGAAACGGCGGCACGATAGCAGCAAACTCCTGGGCGAACAGAAAATGTGCAACCCCGCCCGCTAGGAAGAATAAACAGATCAAGCCACGAATTAATGCCTTCACCCTAATCTCCATTTTTGCAAAGGTGTACCCTAGCACCGCACTGGCAGATTCTACACAGATGCTATCGGCATTTATCAACAATAGTCTAAATACAGGCGCTTGTGACCGCGTCCACCGCTCGTTAACATGGACGTATTCGCTGTGGAGAAGTAGTAATGACCTATAAGAGCATGCCGGAGCTCATCGGCAACACCCCTTTAATACAGCTGAAGGGAGTATCAGAACTCACCGGCTGCACTATTCTTGGCAAAGCGGAGTTTCTTAACCCCGGAGGCTCCGTCAAAGACCGCACAGCACTCGGCATTATTCGCGAAGCAGAACGCGACGGCTCACTGCGCCCCGGCGGCACAATTGTAGAGGGCACCGCTGGCAATACGGGTATTGGTTTGACACTGATCGCCAATGCTCTCGGTTATAAAAGTGTTGTTGTAATGCCGCAAAGTCAAAGCCGCGAAAAGATTGAGTTACTCGATCTCTATGGTGCAGATTTGCGGCTCGTTCAAGCCACAAGCTACAGCGACCCCAATCACTATATTCATACCGCCCGCCGCCTCGCTGAAAGCCTCAATGACAGCGAAGCCAACGGGGCCATTTGGGCGCGCCAGTTCGATAATACGGCCAATGCAAAAATTCACCAGGAAACCACCGGCGAGGAAATTTGGCGTCAGACCGACGGGCAAGTTGACGGCTTTATCTGCGCCGTGGGCACTGGCGGAACGCTGGCCGGCGTCAGTCGCGCACTCAAAGCCCACAACAAGGACATACACATCGGTCTTGCCGACCCACAAGGCTCTGCACTCTACAACTACTACACCCACGGTGAGCTGCAGGGCGAAGGCCGTTCAATCGCCGAAGGCATTGGCATTAGTTTAATCACCGACAATTTACGCTTGGCGGAAGTCGACAGTGCCCACCAGATCGCAGACGCGGAAGCGCTGCCCTACATCTTTGACTTACTCCGCAATGAAGGCCTGTGTCTTGGCGGCTCATCGGCAATTAATATTGCGGGCGCCGTTGCACTGGCCCGCAAGTTGGGTCCCGGCCATACGATTGTCACGATTCTTTGCGACTATGGCGACCGTTACAAAAGTAAGCTCTACAACCCGGTATTTTTGGAAAATATGGGCCTGCCCGCTCCAGATTGGCCGGTGAACTGAGTCCTGCAATAACAATACAACACGGAGAGCACATCGCCATGGCCGTAGGCACGATGGTATTTCTAGCAGTACTGGTATTTACCGTACTCTACTTGGTTCTTATGTATAACGGCTTGGTGAATCTCAAGCACAACGTTGCCAAGCACCTCGCCAACATCGATGTGCTGCTCAAACAGCGCCACGACGAACTCCCCAAGCTCGTCGAGACCTGTAAACAGTATATGCAGTTCGAGCAGGACACCCTGCAAAAGGTTATCCTGGCTCGCCAACAAGTTGCTGACGCACAAGCTCAACACGACATAAAAAGCCTCGGGCAAGCGGAAAATGGCTTGCGCAGCAGCCTCGGGCAGCTCTTCGCTCTCGCGGAAAATTACCCAGAGCTCAAAGCAGATGGGGTATTTCAAAATCTCCACACCCGCATTTCTGCGCTCGAGAATGCCATTGCGGACCGGCGCGAGGTCTACAACGAAGCCGTCAACAATAACAACGTGCGTATAGAACAGTTCCCGGACGTACTGATTGCCCGAGCATTTAACTTCAAGGCCTTCGACTTGTTACAGTTCGAAAAAGCAGAATTGAAGGATGTGAATATCAGCACCTTGTTCAACAGCTAGCGCAATATGGAAGGACTTTTCCATATTGCCTTATTGGGCGTAATAAGCGCGGTTGCCGCTGTTGCCAGCTTTTCTCGGCTGGCGCGCGCGCGCCTCATCGAGGACACCCCAACATCCAAGATCCGCTCAGCCTCGCAGGGCTATGTGGAGCTAATCGGCAGCGGCGAGCGCCCGGAGCAAACCACGCCGTTGCTTAGTAAGCTATCGGCCAGCCCCTGCATTTGGTTTCGCTATCGCATAGAACGCTATGAGCGCAGTGGCAAAAACAGCCGCTGGCGTAAAATAGAAGGCTTCAGCAGCGAGCAGCCTTTTTTGCTCAACGACGGCAGTGGTCGCTGCTACATCTTCCCCGACAAAGCAGATATATCCAGCCACCGCAAACGCAGCTGGTATGGCAGTAGCCGCTACCCGATTTCGGGGCAGAAGCATTCGTTGTTTGGCCGGCGTTACCGCTATACCGAAGAGCTTCTCTGCGAGGGCGACCTGCTCTACGCGCTGGGCCTTTTTGAAACCCGCCACCCGCCGAGCGACGCTCAGCGCAATCAATCGCGAATGGCGGAGATTCTAAAGGACTGGAAACAGGACTACGACAAACTCGTGCAGCGCTTTGACCGCGATAACAATGGCGAGATAGACCCGGCTGAGTGGGAGTTGGCGCGCAGGGAGGCCCTTCGCATGGCAGAGCGAGAAGCGCGTAAAAGCTCGCCGAGCCAAGCAGTGAATACGCTCCGTCACTCGCCCAATCGACAACAACCGTTTATCATCGCCACCTCAGAACCCGAATCCCTGAGTCGACGCTACCGCTGGCAGGCGCTAGCATGGTTAATAGTGAGTGTGGGCTGCGCCGCTGGCGTGGCCTGGCTTTTGCTTCAGGAAAACCTGTCGACGATAGGCGCAGTATAGGACCAGCACCATGACAACGCGGCGCAATACCCGTGAGCGCATTTTACAAGTGGCAGAGGAACTGTTTGCACAACAGGGCTTCGCCGCGACTTCTATCAGTGAAATCGCCGTGCAGGTTGGTATCAGCAGCCCCGGGATCTACAAACACTTCAGCAACAAACTCGCCATTTACGAGGAAGTTTGCGAACGCCTGATGGCCCCCCTGGTGGAAAAAACCAGCAAACTCCACACGGCTGCCAACTTCCTGGAGATCCGCGAGCAAATTCACACCATCATGAGTGACCTGAGCGCTCGCCCCAATATTGCTCGTCTGGTGCAACACGCCACACTGGCGCAAGACGAAACGCTGACTCTGCTCAGCGAGCGCTGGTACCGGAAAATATTCGCCTTTATCAGCGACGGCGCTAACAACCCCAATATCGAGTGGATACACGCCCCCACTGCGATGGCCTTCCACTGTATGATTTTGGGCTACGTGACACTGGCCCCATTACATCAATCCATCTTTGGCATAGACCCGATGGAGCCAAAACAGTTAGAGGCACAATTGCAGCTGCAGCACGATATGGTCGACGGCTTCAATTTACTGCTGCCCGAGCAGCAATAAACCCATTACCTGGCTAATATTTCCGCAGCCTCTCGCATGGCAGCGCCGTGTTTCTCCTCGAGCGCAGCCATATGCTTGCGATAGTTCTCACGCTCCGTGCGACCCAGTGATTTCCAGGCATCGTGAGTGGGGATATCTGCCAGTTCTGCCGCCATTTCAACAAACACCGCGGCTTGCTGCCGAACCCCAGCATCGATAGCCGGCTGATCAACCAGCACTGCGACCCGCAAGCACAGCTCACTGCCCCCCACCTGCCCGTCGAGGAAACACTTTGCCAACACGCGAATACTCTCGCGCGCCCCCAGGGCGTGCTCATTGCTCGCTGGCTGAAATTCTACCACTGCGTCGTCTGCGGCCTGCACTGCAGCGCGCTGGGCCTTGGATAGCGCGCGCAACCGCATCAGCAGTATCGCGGCGTAACTGGCCAATACCAAAATGATCACCGCGCCTGCCACAAGCCACACTGTGTAGCCTTCCATAATTCCCCCAAGCCGTTTCGTAAAGGCGAGCATTTTACCCGCTATCAGCGGAGAACGCCCTGCCTTATAATGGCGCCCCCAAAAACGGAGGCTTGCCGTGTCTACGCCAGATGCTATCCGCTGGAACAACAACCAGCTAGAACTACTCGATCAACGCGCACTGCCCAATACCTGCGCCTACTTGAGCTACGACCGTGCTGAAGACGTTGCCCACGCCATTCGCGACATGGTCGTACGCGGCGCACCGGCCATCGGCATTACCGCCGCCTACGGCATGGCATTGGCGTGTAGACAATGTGGTGAGCAGCCCAGTGTTGCCGCTTGGACAAACGCCTTAGCGGCACCTCGCCAGGCCCTAGCAGACAGTCGCCCCACTGCCGTGAACCTGTTTTGGGCGCTGCAACGTTGCGATCTCGTCGTGGAACAGTACGGCAACGGCCCGGGCCTTGGATCGGCGATGCTGGCATTGGCCCAGCAAATCCACCAGGAAGACATCGATATTAACCGGCGCATCGGCGACCACGGCGCGACATTAATCGAGCCCGATAGCCTGGTGTATACCCACTGTAATGCCGGCGCGTTGGCGACCGGCGGCTACGGTACAGCGCTCGGCGTCATTCGCTCTGCATGGCGTGAAGGCACTCTCCGCGGCGTGATTGCCGGAGAAACTCGGCCGTGGATGCAGGGTGCCAGATTAACCAGCTGGGAACTCATGCAAGACGCTATCCCGGTAACGCTGGCAACCGAGGGTGCAGCCGCTCAATTAATGCGCGAATTGACACCCAGCTGGGTCATTGTCGGGGCCGACCGCGTCGCCGCCAATGGCGATGTCGCCAACAAAATCGGCACCTACAACCTCGCCATTATCGCGCGTCACCACGGCGTAAAGATGATGGTGGCCGCGCCAACGAGCACCTTTGACCGCACGATGGATGGCGCTGAAATCCCCATCGAGCAGCGCAGCGCCTCTGAGATCACTCACAGCCAAGGCACTGCCATTGCGCCGCAAGGTTGCCCGGCACACAACCCGGCCTTCGATGTCACGCCCGCGTCACTCATTGATGCCATCGTGACCGAACACGGTGTCATACATCAGCCAGGGCGAGACACCATCGCCGCTCATCTCGACAAAGCAGCAACCGGGAGCGCCTCATGAAAAAGACCAAGACCTTTTTCGACAAAGCGATCGCGCTGGCTGCCGCGGGCGCCGAGCTGTATCAGCGCGGCTGGGTGCCAGCCACTAGCGGCAACTTTTCGCTCCGCCTGGACAGTGATAGCGCGCTGGTAACCGCCTCAGGTAAACACAAAGGCCAGCTCGGCCCCACCGACTTTATTGCCGTCGACTTCGACGGCGCCGCGCTTAGCGACGGCAAGCCCTCGGCGGAAACCCTGCTCCACACCGCCCTGTACCGCCGCTTCGCAGACCTCGGCGCGGTCCTGCACTGCCACAGCGCAACGGCGACCATTCTGTCGCGGCTCCACGCCAGCGACGGCAAAATCACGCTGCGTGACTACGAGTTGCTAAAGGCTTTTCCCAACATTGACAGTCACGCGACGTCGGTTGATATTCCGATCTTTGCAAATACGCAAGACATCGCCGAGTTGGCCATAGAAGTAGATCAGTACCTTCAGGAATACCCAGCGTGCCCAGGCTATCTGATAGAAGGTCACGGTATGTACTGCTGGGGGCAAACCCTGAACGACTGTTTACGCCACCTGGAAGCCCTTGAATTTATGCTGGACTGCGAGCTGGAAATGCATCGCTTGCGCCGCTAACCGAGGATCAACACCATGACAGCATTGCGCGTGTACCGCGACGATAACAGCGACGACATCGTTACCCAAAGCACTGACGCTGCCGAGATTCAACACCAGCTCGCCGCGCTCGGCGTGCGCTTTGAACAGTGGCGCACGCGCAGCGAGGTCAAAGCCGGTGATGATGCCGAGACGGTGTTAAAAACGTATCAAGCCGAGGTAGACGCCCTGGTTGCGCAACAGGGCTACCAGAGCGTCGACGTTATCAGTCTTGATAACAGCCACCCCGACAAGGCTGCCCTGCGCGAGAAATTTTTATCCGAGCACTGCCACAGCGAAGACGAGGTGCGCTTTTTTGCCGACGGTTGCGGCCTGTTTGCATTGCATATTGGTGCCATGGTCTACGAAGTGCTTTGCGAGCGTGGCGACCTGATTAGCGTCCCGGCAAACACCCCACACTGGTTTGACCTGGGACCCACTCCGGCATTGCTCGCGATTCGATTTTTTAACAATCCCGACGGCTGGGTGGCGCACTACACCGGTAGCGATATTGCCCAGCGTTACTCTCGCCTGGACACACTATGATCAAGGCTATTGTCACCGACATCGAAGGCACAACCAGCGCCATCGACTTCGTTACCCAAGTGCTGTTCCCTTACGCCCGCAAACATCTGGGTGACTTTGTCGTCGCGCACCACCGCGAGCCGAAAGTCAGCGGAATACTTAAAGAAACCGCCCGCATTGCCAAACTCAATGCAGATGACCACTCGGCCATCATCCGTGTTCTGGAGCAATGGATAGATGAAGACCGAAAAATAACACCTCTGAAAAGCTTACAGGGCCTAATCTGGGAGCACGGCTATGCGAATGGCGACTTCCGCGCCCATGTCTACAACGACGCTGTCGCCGCCCTGACGCAGTGGCATAAACAAGGCATCGCCCTCTATGTTTACAGCTCGGGCTCGATCCTCGCTCAGAAACTTTTTTTCGGGCACAGCGAGGCAGGTGACCTTCGCAAGCTGTTCAGTGACTACTTCGACACGACCACCGGCCCCAAACGCGATGCCGCCTCCTACCGGGAAATCAGCCGCGCACTGGACATACCAGCCGCGCAAACGCTCTTTTTGTCCGACATTGTTGAAGAGCTCGACGCCGCCGCCCAAGCGGGCATGCGCACGGTCTGGGTTCAGCGCAGCGGTGACCTTGTCGGTCACGCAACACATCAGTGCGTTAGCCACTTTGGCCAAATCCAGCTGAATTAAGGCTAGGTCCCTCGCCGCTGCTTGCGAACAAGCGGCGGCTCCCTCCCCCCCTTTGCTCAGTTCGTTACAGCACAGCGAAAAAGTGACACAAAAAGTTGACGTTAACGTAAACGTAATCTATAACATGCAACACAACCGCCTGAACCCATTTCAAAATGACGCAACAGTACAGCATCTCCGACCTCGCCTCGGAGTTTGACATTACCACCCGCAGTATTCGCTTCTACGAAGAGAAGGGGCTCCTGCGCCCCATACGCAGGGGCCAAACGCGAGTGTATAGCAGCGCTGACCGCACCAAGCTGAAACTGATTCTGCGCGGTAAACGGCTAGGCCTGTCACTGGAGGAGAGCCGCGACATTATTGAAATGTACGCCCCCCAGCGCGACAACAGCCCGCAGTTGCAAAGACTGATCGACAAAATTCGCGAAAAGCGCCAGCAGCTAGAGCAACAACTCAACGATATTCAAACCCTATTACAAGAACTCGATGCCGCAGAGACGCGATGCCTTGACGCTTTAGACAACGCCTCGCCTGACCAGAGCATCACTGCTAAGGAGCCCTGATATGAGCACCGCCTACCCCAGCCTTAACTTCGACCTCGGCGAAGACATCGATATGCTCCGAGAAACGGTTTATCGCTTTGCACAGGCCGAAATTGCCCCGCGTGCAGAGAGCATAGACAAGGACAACCAGTTCCCCTTGGATCTGTGGCGTAAATTCGGCGACCTGGGCCTGCTGGGTATCACCGTCAGCGAAGAATACGGCGGCAGCGATATGGGCTACCTGGCGCACGTTGTGGCGATGGAAGAGATCAGCCGCGCCTCGGCCTCTGTGGGCTTGTCCTACGGCGCGCATTCCAATTTGTGCGTAAACCAGATCTTTAAAAACGGCAACGCGGCACAGCGCGAGAAGTATCTGCCCAAGCTATGCAGCGGCGAGCATATCGGCGCGCTGGCGATGTCAGAACCCAACGCCGGCTCGGATGTGGTGAGCATGAAACTCCGGGCAGAGAAAAAAGGTGACCGCTATATCCTCAACGGCAACAAAATGTGGATCACCAACGGCCCCGACGCTCACACCTATGTGATCTATGCCAAAACTGATCCACAGGGCGGCTCCAAGGGAATCAGTGCCTTTATTGTCGAACGCGATTTCCCGGGCTTCTCCCGCTCCCCCAAACTCGACAAGCTAGGTATGCGCGGCTCAAATACCTGCGAGCTGGTATTCCAGGACTGTGAGGTCCCTGCAGAAAACCTCATGGGCAATGAGGGCGACGGCGCGCGCATTTTGATGAGCGGCCTGGACTTCGAGCGCACGGTGCTGTCTGGCGGGCCAACGGGGATTATGCTGGCTTGCATGGACGTCGTGGTGCCCTACTTACACGAGCGCACCCAATTCGGCCAGAGCATTGGCGAGTTTCAGTTAATGCAGGGCAAGGTCGCCGACATGTACTGCGATCTCAATGCCAGCCGGGCCTATTTGTACACTGTCGCAAAAAGCTGTGATCGCGGAGAAGAAACCCGCAAAGACGCCGCCGCCGTCATTCTGTATACCGCTGAAAAGGCCACACAAATGGCTCTGCAAGCCATTCAAACTCTCGGCGGCAACGGCTACATCAACGACTACCCGACAGGCCGCCTACTTCGCGATGCCAAGCTTTACGAGATTGGCGCAGGCACCTCTGAGGTTCGCCGTATGCTGATCGGTCGAGAACTGTTTAACGAAACCCGCTAAGTGATTGGAGACCTGCTATGACCGTGCTTAACACCCGTGTCGACAAACACAGCGCTGAGTTTCAGGAAAACTACCAGGCCCTGGCCAAAGAGGTCGAGGCACTGCGCAACAAGTCGGAAGAAATTGCCCAGGGCGGTGGTGAAAAAGCGCGTGAGCGCCATCACCAACGCGGAAAAATGCTGGCCCGCGAGCGTATCGACGCCCTGCTGGACCCCGGCGCCGCCTTTTTGGAAATCGCTCAGCTGGCGGCTGAAGGAGTCTACGGCGAGTCCGTGCCTGCGGCGGGCGTCATCGCCGGTATCGGGCAGGTTTGCGGCATCGAATGTATGATTGTCGCCAATGATGCCACGGTTAAAGGCGGCTCCTATTACCCCCTGTCTGTCAAAAAGCACCTGCGCGCGCAGACGATCGCCGAACAAAACCACTTACCCTGCATCTATCTGGTGGACTCCGGCGGCGCCAACCTGCCCCTCCAGGATGAGGTTTTTCCAGACCGCGAACACTTCGGCCGTATTTTCTATAACCAGGCGAATATGTCGGCGAAGAATATTCCTCAAATCGCCGTGGTGATGGGCTCCTGTACTGCCGGTGGCGCCTATGTGCCTGCCATGGCTGACGAGACCATTATTGTTAAGCAGCAGGGCACCATCTTTCTGGCTGGCCCCCCGCTGGTAAAGGCAGCAACGGGGGAAGTGGTCACGGCCGAAGAGCTTGGCGGCGCCGACGTGCATTGCCGTGAGTCGGGCGTTGCGGATCACTACGCGGAAAACGATGAGCATGCTCTGCAGCTGGCCCGACAGGCCGTCTCAAAGCTGAATCGCCAAAAACCGCAACAGCTAGAGCAATGCGAAACCAAAGCACCGCTCTACGCCGCCGATGAACTCTACGGCGTTATTCCCAACGATAGCCGCAAGCCCTTCGATGTGCGCGAAGTAATCGCGCGTATTGTTGACGGTTCCGACTTCGACGAATTTAAGGCGCTGTTTGGCAGCAGTTTGGTCTGTGGCTTCGCGCGGCTATACGGCTACCCGGTGGGCATCGTCGCGAACAATGGCATTCTGTTCAGTGAATCTGCACAAAAGGGCGCCCACTTTATTGAGCTGTGTGCACAGCGCAAGATCCCGCTGATCTTCCTGCAGAACATCACCGGCTTTATGGTAGGAAAGCAGTACGAAGCCGGCGGCATTGCCCGTCACGGCGCCAAAATGGTGATGGCAGTCGCCTGCGCCCAGGTTCCAAAATTCACCGTCGTTATCGGCGGCTCCTACGGGGCGGGCAATTACGGCATGTGTGGCCGCGCGTATGAGCCGCGCTTTATGTATATGTGGCCCAACGCGCGAATCGGCGTGATGGGCGGCGAACAAGCGGCCGGTGTACTGGCCGACATTAAACGCGCGCAATACCAACGCCAGGGCGAGAACTGGAGCGATGAACAGGAGCAGGCCTTCAAACAGCCGATCCTGGATAAATTTGCCGAGCAGAGCCATCCCTTCTATGCCTCGGCACGATTGTGGGACGACGGCGTTATCGACCCTGCAGATACCCGCCGTGTGCTGGGCATGAGTTTGTCTGCCAGTTTAAATAAAACCATCGACGACAGCCGCTTCGGCGTCTTCCGGATGTAGGAGTGCAGCCCATGACAGATGCGACCCTTATCTGCGACGTCGACCAACGCGGCGTCGCGACTCTCACACTTAACCGGCCAGCACTTCACAACGCCTTTGACGATAGCCTTATCGCAGAGATACATGCCGCCCTGACGACGCTGGCGGCCAACCCCGCGGTGCGCTTGTTGATATTAGCCGCCAACGGGAAGAGCTTTTCTGCCGGGGCCGACGCCAACTGGATGCGGCGTATGGCCAACTACAGTGTCGAGGAAAATCTGCGCGACGCCCGCGCATTAGCGGCCCTGCTAGATGCGCTGAACGGCTTCCCCCATCCGACCATCGCCCGGGTAAACGGCGCGGCCTTTGGCGGCGGTGTCGGCCTGGTCAGCTGCTGCGATATGGCGATTGGAAATACGCGAGCAAGCTTCTGCCTAAGCGAAGTAAAGATTGGCCTGATCCCCGCGACCATCAGCCCCTACGTGATCAACGCTATCGGTGGGCGCGCCGCTCGACGCTACTTTCTTAGCGCCGAGCGATTCGACGCCAACACCGCCACCGAACTCGGGCTGCTGAGTGAGTGTGTCGATGACGACCAGCTCGACGACCGCCTGGAGCAACTGGTTGCACAGCTGCTCGCCAATGGCCCCTGCGCCATGCGGGCGGCGAAACAGCTAGTGTTGGACTATCAAAATTGCGAAACCAATAGCGCGCTGATCGAAGATAGCTGTCAGCGCATCGCCGATATTCGCGTCTCCCCCGAGGGGCAAGAAGGCCTGACCGCCTTCCTGGAAAAACGCCAAGCTGCTTGGCATAGCGGAGAGTAAAATGTTCAATAAAATCCTGATCGCCAACCGCGGCGAAATCGCTTGTCGGGTCATCGCCACAGCCAAACGCCTGGGCGTAGCAACCGTTGCCGTATACAGCGATGCCGACCGCAACGCCCAGCACGTTGCCCAGGCCGATGAGGCCTACTATATCGGCCCTTCAGCCGCGACTGAGTCTTACCTCTGCGCTGACAAAATTCTCGACGTCGCACAGCGCAGCGGCGCCGAAGCCGTCCACCCCGGCTACGGTTTTCTGTCGGAAAACGCTGACTTCTGTCGAGCATGTGATGCCGCTGGCATCGTCTTTATTGGGCCGCCTGTCAGCGCGATTGAGGCCATGGGTTCCAAGTCGGCAGCGAAGGCGATTATGAGCGAGGCCGCCGTGCCGCTGCTGCCAGGCTACCACGGGGACGACCAGGACGACGCACTGCTAAAACAGGCGGCGGCCGATATTGGCTACCCGGTGTTACTCAAGGCCAGCGCCGGTGGCGGCGGTAAAGGCATGCGCATTATCTGGCAAGCCGAGGACTTTGACAGCGCTTTGGCGGCCACCCGCCGCGAGGCCATCAATGCATTTGGCGATGACAAAATGCTGGTGGAAAAATACCTCACCGGCCCTCGCCACGTGGAAATTCAGGTATTTTGTGACGGCCACGGCAATGCCGTTCATGTGTTTGAACGCGACTGCTCGCTGCAACGCCGCCACCAGAAAGTCATTGAAGAGGCGCCGGCCCCGGGCATGAGCGCGTCACTGCGTGAGGCGATGGGCGACGCCGCCGTGCAGGCCGCAAAAGCGATTGGCTACCGCGGCGCAGGTACGGTGGAGTTTCTGCTTAACAGCGACAACGGTTTCTATTTTATGGAAATGAATACCCGCCTGCAGGTAGAACACCCCGTCACTGAAATGATCAGCGGCCAGGACTTGGTGGAGTGGCAGCTTCTGGTCGCCAGCGGCGAGCCACTGCCCTGCCAACAACAGGAGCTGCAAATTCGCGGACACGCCTTTGAAGCCAGGCTCTACGCCGAAGACCCCGAGCAACAGTTCTTGCCGCAGACGGGACGCTTGAACACCCTGCACTTTCCCACTGAAAACGCCCATACTCGCGTCGACTCAGGGGTCATCGCTGGTGATACCATCAGCATGTACTACGACCCCATGATCGCCAAATTGGTCGTGTGGGATGAAGACCGCGAGCGTGCGCTCAAACGCTTACAACAGGCACTGTGTGAATGTCATATTGATGGCCTGACCACGAACAGAGACTTCCTGTATCAACTGGCCAGCCACACTGCCTTTGAAGCCGCGGACTTTGACACCGGCTTCATCGACAAACACTACGACGATATGCGCCGCGACGAGCAACAGCGTCAAGCGGAGCAACAGCCCCAGCTACACGCCCTAGCCGCTCTCCACTACCTGCTTTGCGAAAGCACTCAGTGCAGTAGCGACTCACCCTGGAAACAGGACAGTTGGCGCTTGAACCTATCCCGCTCACGTGAACTCGCGTTAACGATCGACGGGCAGCGAGTCAATGTTGGCGTCAGCCACCTCAGTGATGGCTGGGCCTTAACCATCGATGGCCAGCGCTTCCATGTGAACGGTAACATTGATGGCAACAGCGTTACGGTGGAGATCAATGGTTGTCGAAAACAGCTGCGTCGCAGCACCAAAGACGATTGTCTGTTGTTCACCGAACGTGGCCAGGCATTGCGCTGTGAGCCCCATCGCTATCAAAGTGCCAGCGACGAGCAACATGGCGGGCTGTTAGCGCCGATGAATGGGCGCATCGTCAGTCTGTTGGTAGAGCCCATGCAGTCAGTCCAACAGGGCGATGTACTGATGATTATGGAAGCCATGAAAATGGAACACAGCGTGACCGCGCCATCAGCCGGCCACGTTGCCAGCTTCCACTTCGGCGAAGGTGACCTGGTTGAGGGTGGCGCCAGCTTACTCAGTTTCGAGGAGGCCTAGCCATGCTCCCCAATAGCGTAAAGCTGGTAGAAGTCGGCCCCCGCGACGGCTTACAGAATGAAAAACACGCCATCAGCGTTGCCGACAAAGTGGCTTTGATTCAGCAGCTTGCAAACGCTGGCGTCAAGCATATTGAAGCCGGTAGCTTCGTGAACCCCAAGTGGGTGCCGCAAATGGCCAACAGCGAAGCAGTGTTTGCCGCCCTTCCCGACGACGAGGTCTGTTACAGCGCATTGACGCCCAACCTGCAGGGACTCGACCGCGCGCTCGCCGCTGGGGCAAAAGAAGTGGCGGTATTTGCCGCTGCATCGGAGGGCTTCTCGCAAAAGAATATCAATTGCAGTATTGCCGACAGCCTCAAGCGCTTCGAAGCGGTAATGCGTAGAGCCAACGACGCCAAAATACGCGTGCGCGGCTATGTATCCTGCGTGCTCGGCTGTCCTTATGACGGCAGCGTTTCACCACAGAAGGTCCTCGAGGTGAGCCGGGAAATGCTGGCGATGGGCTGCTACGAAATATCGTTGGGCGACACCATTGGTGTGGGCACCCCCGCGTCGATGAACCGTTTACTCGACTGTTTGCTTGCCGAAATATCACCCGAGCAGCTCGCCGTGCATTGTCACGACACCTATGGTCAGGCGCTGGTCAACATCTACGCGGCAATGCTGCGCGGCATTGCGACCATCGATAGTTCGGTTGCCGGCTTAGGGGGCTGCCCCTACGCAAAAGGGGCGTCGGGCAATGTGGCAAGTGAGGATGTTGTGTACCTGCTCAGCGGCCTCGGCATTCACCACGGCATTGACCTGTCTGCGCTTATCGATGCGGGTAACGCTATCTCGGCGACCTTGGGCCGCCCGAACCAATCCCGAACCGCACAAGCGCTGACGGAGCAGTCAGCGTAGCGGATCAGTAATTGTCAGTGGTGATGGTGCTCCATTGACTGGCCAGCACCATCAGTCGCCCCCGAGTGACCACCGTGCGAAGCAAACAGGGTCGACGCAGAAAAGACCGCCCACAGGATCATGAATACCGCAACGGTATTTCGAAAGAAGCTGTTGCGCAGCCATGCCAGTGCACTGCGCTGCGCGGCACTGACTGCCAACATCGCCGGAAGCGTGCCCAGGCCAAAGAAAAACATCAGTGCCGCCGACTGCGACGCGCTGCCACTGGTACTGGCCCACGCTAGGCTGCTGTATATCAGCCCACAGGGCAAAAAGCCCCACAGTACACCCAGCGCCAGCGCTTTGGGCAAACGGTCAGCCGGCAGTAGTTTCACGGTAAGCGGCTGGATACGACGCCAAATTTTCGCGCCGCCGCGTTCAATAAGGCCACCACCCCGCCACCAGCCTGCCAGTGCGACGGCGACCATAATCAGTAGCACGCTCGCCAATAATCGCAACGCCTTGCCAACGACCATAAACTCCGCGCCAAGCCACGCGGCAATACCGCCGCCGATCGCGCCAATGAGGGCGTAGCTGCTGATTCGACCAAATTGAAAGCCCAGCATTAAGATTGGCGATCGCCCCGCGCTGGACGCCGCGCTAAGCGCGCTGATGGCACCGCACATTCCCAAGCAGTGCGGGCTGCCCATCAAGCCGAGCATAAACGCCGCCGTGTAATTGATGTTACTGGGATCAATCATCGTTTTTGTCTGCGCGCTTCTTACGGCGTTCGTCATCGTAGAGAATCCGCTGCGCCTCGCGGTCAAGATCGTCAAATTGACGATGATTCACCGCCCAAAAAAAGAGTGCGCAAATGGCGACAAAAAACACCAACGCGACCGGAAGTAGAATATATAAACTAGACACTGGCCAACTCCACATGCTGAGCATTCAGCGATCGCTGCTGTTCTTGCCTATCCAAACGCAGGGCATTTAACACCACGACCAGCGAGCTCAACGACATACCGATTGCTGCTAACCACGGCGGCACCAAGCCCGCAGCGGCCGCTGGCAAGGCCGTGCCGTTATACAGCAAGGCCCAGAATATATTTTGCCGAAGAATGCGCCCCATCTTGGCGGATTTGGTAAACAACAACTCGATCAAGCTTAAGCGATCGCTCAATAGCGCCACATCTGCACAGGAGCGCGTCAGGTCACTCGCCCCCGCCATCGCTACTGAGACATCGGCGGCGGCAATAACCGGCGCATCATTAACGCCGTCACCGACCATAAGCACCGTGCCGCCCATTGCCTGCAGTGAGCTAATACGGGCCAGTTTATCGGCAGCCGTGCAGCCCGCTTGATACTCATCAAAGCCCAGCGCGTTGGCGAGAACGGCGACTTGATCAGAGCTGTCACCGCTTAACAACTCACTGCGCACACCGCGCTGCTTTAAAAAGGCCAGCGCCTGCGCAGCGCCTTCACGCAGGGTGTCTTCAAGGAAAAAACGCGCCGCAAGTTCTCCGTTTTTAGCAAGGTACACAGTCATCAACTCATCGCTGTCACCTTGCTCGGCAAGTCCGCAAAACTCACGTCGGCCAATTTTATAGCTGTCGCCATTAATAACGGCGCTAATTCCCTGCCCGGCCTGCAAATCGAGCTGACTGGGCGCCAGCGCTGTCAGTGTATAACCTGCAGCACCGAGGGCATCGACTGAAAAAGCCTGCGCAATCGGGTGGCTGGATGGGGCTTCAAGTGCGGCTGCAATACTCAGTGCCTGGCATTCGTCTAACTCGCCGGCAAGCTCCACTTTCAACAGGCGAGGACGGCCCTCGGTAAGCGTGCCGGTTTTATCGAAAATAACATGGCTGATGCCTGCCAAATTCTCAAGCACCGCCGCATTGGCAACCAAGGCTCCGCGACGACGCAGGCCGCTGACCGCCGCAGAATAACTGCTGGGGGTTGCCAGCGACAACGCACAGGGGCAGCTCACCACCAGCACCGCAAGCGCGGTGAGAAAAGCGCTGTGGCCAGGGTTGAAAGACCAATAGGTGTAGGCCGCCGCTGCGCAGAACAACACAAACAAGGTGAAGTAGCCACTGATCCGGTCGGCGAGCTCTGCTATAGGGGGTTTAGCAAGGCGCGCACTGTCGAGTAACTGATCAATTTGCGACAAGCGACTTTGCTCTGGGTGGCCCTGGAGGCGAAGACACAAGCTGCCATCAATATTGTGGCTACCCGCCAGTACGGTATCGCCGGGCACTTTACTGCGCGGCATAAACTCGCCGGTGAAGGCGCTATCCTCAACACTACTCTGCCCGCTGACGACCACACCATCCACGGGCACCAGCTCACCGGGCTGCACCAACAGCTCATCGCCATCCTGGAGTGCCGACAGCGCCACCCACTGGTTTGCACCGTCGGGCGCAACTTTCCTGGCTGTCAGCGGAAGTAATGGTCGAATTGAGGATTCGCGGCGCAACTGCACCGCATTTTGCAGGTAGCGGCTGAGCAGCAAGAAAAAGCAAAACATGCTCACCGTATCGAAATAGACGTGACCTTCCCCGCTTACCGTCGCCCTTAGGCTGGCACCATAGGCGGCGAGCATAGCGATAGAAACCGGCACATCCATGCCCGCTCGGCCTACCTTGAGACCCCGCCACGCGCCGGAAAAAAACGGTTGTGCGGAATACAAAATCACTGGCGTGGCAATCGCCAAACTAAACCAACGCAGCAATTGACGGATATCGGTGTCGATGCCTTGAAAGTCGCCAGCGTAAAGTGCGATGGCAGTCATCATTAACTGCATCATCGCCACGCCAGCCAAACCAAGGCGCCTTAACAGGCCTTTCTGTCCTTCTTGCAGTTGCTGGAGGTGGGCCTCAGCAGACCAGGGTTGAACGCCGTAGCCGAGCTGATGAACCGACGCAAAAATCTCGCTGAGCTGAACCCGGGCGGGACACCACTCTACTGTTGCCATGCCGCGCTGCAAATTGACACGGACTGCGTTGACACCATCGATTGCACCGAGGCGGTTTTCGATCAACCAGGCGCAGGCCGCACAATGCATATCACTGACACTGAGCTGGCTCTGCCAACATTCACCATCGGGGTGGGAGAACTGCTCGAATACGGCGGGAGAATCGTATTGCAGATAATCTTCAGCGCTGGCCGCAGGGCGGTTAGCTTGCTGGTCCCGCATGCGGTAGTAGTCGTCCAGACCCGCTCCCAATATGCATTCCGACACTGCGACGCAGGCCGGGCAGCACATCAACCGCTCTTGGCCATCGATAATTAAGCTGTAGCGGCCTTTCGCTGGCAACGGCTCACCGCAATGAAAGCAGCTTGTCTCAGCCACCGATACGGCTCACCAATAGGGCTTCCCGCCGGCTATTCAGATCGACCTCTCCCTTTAAGCGCCAACTTTCCGCCTCGGGCAAACCGACACTCTGTAAGGTCAGATACCAACGTCCCTGCGGAAGCGTGTCGACATCAACGCGATAGCCGCCCTGAGACTCACGAGACAACACCACACTGTGATCAAGCTCCTGGCTGGTCGGGTGTTGTAACAGCAACTGCACATGGTCTGGCCATGACACGGTATTGCCGGAGAGCTCGAGGAGAATACTGCCACCCGAAGCAAAATCGATCGCCGCCGAAATATTACTCTCCGCGGCGCGGCGATCCTGCGACAAGCGCTGGTTAATCGCCAAACCTTCTTTGTAGTAATCGTCGGCAACCAGGTTATCGGCGTGCTTCATCGAAATGGCGACGGTGGACAGCCCCGCCACCACGACAGCGCCTGGCAGTACAATTAAGAACCACGGCCAAAACTGGCGATACCAAGGGGTGCTAGCGGCGGCATTCATAGGCACAATTTAACCTTAACGCTGAGGAACCGGACCAAAGAAACTGCTTTCAACTTCGGCAACACTGCTCTCCTTATCCATTTGCCGTACGCTGATCGTGATCGGCGAACGACTGGAAGGAAGGCTGTCTGCGCGAGCCTGCAGTCGCATTGGTAAGTCTAAAAGCTCTCCGGATTGTAAACTGATTTCCTGCTTGTGGAAGTTTTCGAAGTTTATCTCACTCTCGACAACGACCTGATAGCGATGCTCCTGCTGTGTTTTATTCGCGATCTTTACGGTGTAGCTATTTTCAATCATGCCGTCCTGAACTTCGGTGAATAGCGCCTGACGGTCGCGCAGCACGCTTAATTCAATCACATCGCGATCAGCAATATTATAGGCTAACAGCCCCACCATCAGCGTCATCGCTACCACATAACCCAGCAGGCGCGGACGCATGATATGGGTCTTCTTACCCTTTAAGCTATTTTCCGTTGCGTAGCGAATCAGCCCGGGCTCGTAACCCATTTTATCCATTACCGAGTTACAGGCATCCACACACAAGGCACAGCCAATACACTCGTATTGAAGACCATCGCGAATATCGATCCCGGTGGGACAGACTTGCACACACAACTGGCAATCTATGCAATCACCCAGGCCAACGTCCTGGGATTGCGCTTCCCGTTTCCGTGAGCCACGGGGTTCACCGCGCTTACTGTCGTAACTGATAATTAGCGTATCGGGGTCGAACATCGCTGATTGAAAGCGCGCGTAAGGACACATATACATGCACACTTGCTCACGCATCCAACCGGCATTGAGGTAGGTTGCGGCGGTAAAGAACGCGATCCAGAAGAAAGCCCAGCCATTCGCTGAGAGGTCAATAAAGTCGACGGCAAGCTCTCGAACGGGGGTAAAGTAGCCGACAAAGGTGAAGCCGGTTAAAAATGCAAAGCCCAGCCACATAGAGTGTTTGTACGCCTTCTTGCGCAGCTTTTCGAAGGACCAGGGCGCCGCGTCAAGCTTGATACGCTGGTTCCGCGTTCCCTCAGCCTTCTGTTCCATCCACATAAAGATACTGGTCCATACGGTCTGCGGGCAGCTGTAGCCGCACCACACTCGACCAGCGAGATTGGTCACCGCGAAAAGACCAAAGGCAGCGATGATCAATACCCAGGCCAACATCGTCATATCTTGTGGCCAAAAGGTGAGCCCGAGAACATGAAATTGCCGCGCGGGCAGGTCAAACAGGACCGACTGACGGCCATCCCAATTCAACCACGGTAGAATGATATAGCCCAACAACAGCGGCCAACCGGTGAATACGCGAATGCGCTGATAAAACCCTTCAATTGCGCGAGTGTATATTTTTTCTCGCTTTTGGTAGAGGTCGATTTCCCCAACTTCCGCCGGGACTACAATTTCTACCGCTAGGTTTTCTGGCTTTGTTTCACTACCGCCAGCCGGTTGCCGCTCCTGAGTGTTCATAGCAGATTATGGTTCCTCTTCTGCAAGCTGATAAACATAGGCACTGAGTAGGTGGATCTTCGCTGCGCTCAAATTGTCAGCATGCGCAGGCATTTTTCCTGACCGGCCATTGGCGATACTGTGGATAATCTTGCCGGTGTCACCACCGTACAGCCAAATGTCGTCATTCAACCGGGGGGCACCCATAGCAATATTGCCCTCGCCCGATGCACCGTGACAGCCTGCACACAGCATGGTGAACTTCTCGCGCGATTCGGCATACTCCGCCGAGGCACTCGCCTGAGCGTCGCGTAAGCTTTGCACGTAAGCCCCCATCGACTTGACTCCCTCGGCACCGAGTACTGACTGCCAACCAGGCATCATGCCACTGCGACCATCGCGAATAGAGTGAGCAATTTGATCCGGACTGCCTCCGTACAACCAGTCGTTGTCGGTCAAGTTCGGAAAACCGTAGCTCCCTTTTGCATCATTGCCATGGCAAATTGCACAGTTGTTGGCGAACACACGCTTGGCAATACGCATCGCTTTTGGGTCGGCAACCAAGGCCTCGGCATCTTTCTGCATAAACTCAGCGTAGAGCGCTTCGTTCTTTTGCTTTGCCGCATCCACATTGCCCTGCCACTGCGAAACCGACGTCCAATTCAACAGGCCAGGGAATTTACCCATGCCAGGGTAGGCCAACAGGTAGCCCGCACCGAACACCATGCTGAGCACAAACATCTTGATCCACCAAGATGGCATAGGATTATCGTATTCCTCGATACCATCGTAAATGTGACCTGTTGTCGCACCGTCTTTATGCTGATTGATCTTGCGATTTGACAGCAGAAGCCATGCCAAAAGCACATAGGAGACTGCCGTTAGGACAATGATCCAGCCACTCCAAAAATCACTCATCTCGGCTCTCCTGCTTGGCTTTACTTTCGTCTACAAATGGCAGCTGAGCTGCTTCGTCATACATCGATTTACGGCTTCTTCTATACACGTTGAAACACACACCCATGAAAGCCAGGAACAGCAACAACGTTGATAAAGCACGTAGATTGTCTTGATCAAACATACATCCTCCTCAACGCTTGTACTTGATTAGTGTTCCCAGCTGCTGCAAGTAGGCAACCATGGCGTCGATCTCTTTCTTACCTTCCACTTGGGAGGCCGCTGTGGCGATGTCATTATCGGTGTAGGGCACACCCACTTTGCGCAGCGCTCGCATTTTCTTCCCAACTTCATCGCCATCGATCTCGTTCTTAAACAGCCAGGGATACGACGGCATAATGGATTCGGGCACGACATCGCGCGGGTTATACAAGTGAGCACGGTGCCACTCGTCGCTATAACGTCCACCTAGACGCGCCAAATCGGGCCCTGTTCGCTTGGAGCCCCACAGGAAGGGGTGTTCGTAAACCGATTCACCGGCAACAGAGTAGTGTCCATAGCGCTCTGTTTCAGAGCGCATAGGGCGAACCATTTGCGAATGACATACGTGGCAGCCTTCACGGATATAGATATCTCGGCCGGTTAGCTGCATCGCGTTTAATGGTTTCAAGCCAGCAATCGGCTCTGTCGTTTGCTTTTGGAAGAAAAGCGGCACGATCTCCACCAAGGCTCCAAAACTAATGGCGACAATGATAAAAATAATCATCAAGCCGATATTTTTCTCGACGACGTCGTGATTCATGCTTCAGCCCCCGCAGTATTTGCCACCAGTTCCTTAGTTTCTTTGCTGGAAATGGTTTTCCAAACGTTCCAAGCCATCAACAACATGCCGACTAGGAACAGGAACCCACCAAACAGTCGCACTACGTAGCCTGGGTGGCTGGCGATAACCGATTCAGCAAAGCTGTAGGTCAGGCTGCCATCGGCGTTGTAGGCGCGCCACATCAGGCCCTGAACAATGCCGTTTACCCACATGGATGCGATGTAAAGCACGGTACCGATGGTGGATAGCCAAAAGTGTGTATTGATCATATTGACGCTGTACATTTGCTTGCGATCAAAGAGCACGGGAATCAAGTGATAAACCATGCCGATGGAGATCATCGCCACCCAGCCCAATGCGCCCGAATGAACATGACCAATCGTCCAGTCAGTGTAATGAGAAAGAGAGTTAACGGTTTTGATCGACATCATCGGACCTTCAAACGTCGACATACCGTAGAAAGAAAGCGACACAATCAGGAAGCGCAGAATGGGGTCAGTGCGCAGTTTGTGCCAGGCACCACTGAGGGTCATCATACCGTTGATCATACCGCCCCATGAGGGTGCCAGCAGAATCAGCGACATCACCATACCCAGGCTCTGTGCCCAGTCAGGCAGCGCGGTATAGTGAAGGTGATGAGGGCCAGCCCAGATGTATACAGAGACCAACGCCCAGAAGTGAACGATCGATAGCCGATATGAGTAGACCGGACGCCCAGCCTGCTTAGGAACGAAGTAGTACATCATTCCCAGGAAGCCTGCCGTCAGGAAGAAGCCCACAGCATTGTGCCCGTACCACCACTGGATCATGGCGTCGACAGCACCGGAGTAGGCCGAATATGACTTGGACATGCTCACTGGAATCGCGGCGCTATTGACGATGTGAAGCACCGCAATGGTCACGATAAACGCGCCGTAGAACCAGTTCGCCACATAGATATGCGACATCTTCCGACGCATGATCGTGCCGAAAAAGAGTACCGCATAGGCCACCCAAACTACGGCGATTAGCACATCTATCGGCCATTCAAGCTCGGCATACTCCTTAGCGGAGGTAAGCCCCATGGGAAGCGTAATCGCTGCCAGCAAGATGACCAGCTGCCACCCCCAGAAGACGAATGCCGCGAGGCGGTCCGACAGTAGCGCCGTTTGACAGGTGCGCTGCACCACAAACAGCGAAGACCCCATCAAAGCACAGCCACCAAACGCAAATATAACCGCGTTAGTATGCAGGGGTCGCAGTCGCCCAAAACTGAGCCAGGGCGTGTCGAAGTTGAGTTGCGGCCAAACCAATTGCGCTGCGATGAGAACGCCGACGGTCATTCCGACGATGCCCCATACCACAGTCATAATGGTGAATTGCCGCACCACTTTGTAGTTGTAAGTTGGATGTTCTTGCGAAGATGTCATGACAGTTCACGAACCTCAGGTGGACTATGCGCGAACCGGCAACAAGCGCCGTTCGGGCAGACATGATGGAGGTGGGTATTGTCCCAGCAGGTGGGGGCCGCAATGCTGACCCAGATCAACAGAAAGCTAAACAGGCCTGCGACACTATGCCGCAGAAAATTTACCTTCCTACCGACTCATTTATGCCGCTAATCAGTGAACACCGGTGTCATTCCCATATCCCAGAGAATAACCACCGCGCCCATTAGCGCCATAAATATCACCATACAGATTGCGACTACCGCCGAGGCGTACAAAAAGCCGCGCTCTTCAGGAATTCCCATCGCCAGCGGAATACCTAAATACAGCAGGTATACAGACCAACCCAAGGCCAGAATACCCAGGGTCAGATCAAACCAGAAAAGAGGAAAGAAACCGCAAAGCCCCGCAATGAACAGCGGAGTTGCCGTGTATCCAGATAAGACGATGCCCTTGAGCACCGACGAGGAAGCGCCATAGGTCTCGGACATCCAGTGAACGAAATATCCGATCACTGCCAACGAGCCCAACATCGCAAAATAGAAGGCAATGACAATCTGCAGGGCACTCGCCTGCGTCAGGCGCACCACCTCGCCATCGCCCACCGTCCAACCCACTTGGCTGGCACCGTAGTACCACGCGACGCATGGTCCAATGGCAAGAATGATGGGGTAAAGCAGCTTGGCCGCCAAACCCTCATCGCCGGCATCGGCAACCATTCGCCACTGCTTACGCGGACTGAACAAAAAACCTAGGGGATTGCTAATTATTGCACTCACGGCCTACTCACTCTTTCCGGGGAGATTTATTGAAAGTTTACCGCCCAACGGGCGGCTCCGGTTGATCTGAGTCAAGCCTGTGCCACTACGGCACAATGACAGCCACAATTAAGGCTGAAGGTTTGCAGCTGCCTTAAGGCCTTCGACATCGAGATCGCTAATTTCCTTATTGTCGATTCGAATTAAGTCTTGTTTTGCAAAACGGCTGAGAACGCGGCTTACGGTCTCGACGGTGAGCCCCAGAAAGCTGGCAATATCCGCACGCGACATCGGCAATCTAAAAGCGGATGCCGACAATTTACGGCGCGCCTGGCGAGCAGAGATGCTCACTAACAGCGATGCAACACGCTCGTCAGCCGTATTTTTGCTGAGCAAGGTAATGTGTCGCTGATCATCAACGATCTCGCTACTCAACAGCTTGAAAAAGTGTCGTTGGAGATTCGGCAACTGGCCGCTGAGATCTTCGATCTGCGAAAAAGGAATTTCACAAATCGCCGACACCTCTAATGAAACAGCGGAACTCGCGTAGCGGTTTTGACCAATACCATCCAAGCCAACAACTTCACCCGGAAAATAAAAACCGGTGACCTGCTCCTCTCCGGCATCGGTAATGCTATACGTTTTTACAGCACCAGAGCGCACGGCGAATACAGATGTAAACGCATCACCTTCTCGGAAAATATGACGGCTCTTTGGCAGGGGGCGACCGCGCTGCACAATATTGTCCAGCTTTACAATTTCATCGCTTTCCAAAGCCAGCGGCAAGCAGATGCCACTCAGTCGACAATTGTTACAGCTAACAGCAGGGTTGTGTGGGCAGGCTTTGGGGGCTTCCGCGCGTCGCATGTGGTCTCCTTACACATGTCGGGGGGTGATTACTGCCGCCATTGAACGCCTTATCTCCGGGTGGGTCAAGTCTACTTTCGGCGTAGTCGCGATAAAGTTACTACACAATAAAATAGCGCGCCAAAAGCCTGTAAACCGCTACAAGGTTTTGGAATACGCTCCGCGGTGCAGAGACAAACTTTCATCAAATAGCATGCAAACATTTCGCAAAACCGCCCGCCCCGCTTCCGTTATTTTTATCCCCTCACCACTGAGTAACAACACACCTGAATTGTGAAATTCTTCTAGCGAAGGCAGGACGTCAGCAAATTTTTCTCTAAAGCTGACCTGATAACGACCGTGCAACTCCTTAAAGTCCAGCTTTAAGTTACAGGCCAACTGCATAATAACGTAGCGACGAAGCATATCTTCTGCTGAAAGCTCTAACCCGCGAGTCACCGGCAATCGCCCGGCTTCAATCTCGGCGTAGTAGGCTTCGAGATCCTTCTCATTCTGCGCATAGCAGCGACCCAAAGAGCTTATCGCCGATACCCCCATTCCCAGTACATCGGGTGAATGGCAGGTCGAGTAGCCCTGGAAATTTCGCTGCAGACGGCCCTGCTGCTGATAAATGGCCAGCTCGTCATTGGGCTTAACAAAATGATCCATACCAATATGCAAATACCCCGCAGCTTGCAATCGCTGGCTCGCCAGAGCAAAAATTTTCAGTTTCTCTTCGCTATCCGGCATTGGGTATCTATCCATCGACTTTTGCCATTTAAAACGCTGTGGCATATGGGCGTAATGGTAGATGGCAATTCTATCTGGCGACATGGCAATTAATGCGTCCAGCGTCGCTTTAAAACTTTCCTCGGTCTGTAGTGGCAGGCCGTATATTAAATCTGCACTCACCGATCTAAATTTAAAACGCCGCGCCAATGACACCAGCTCGGCGATCATATCTTCACTCTGTACGCGATTAATGGCCTGCTGCACATCGGGGTTCGTATCTTGCACACCAAAGCTGACACGGTTAAAACCCAGGCCTTTAAGCAAGGCCAAATAATCCTCATCGACGCAACGCGGATCCAACTCGATGGAAAACTCCCGGTCGTCACTGTCATCGAGATTGAAGTGACTGGCAAGTTGATGCACGAGCTCGGTCATTTCCGCTTTGTCTAGGTAATTTGGTGTTCCACCCCCGAGGTGAAGCTGACTTACACGGCGGGACACACCCACATGCCGCGACAGGAGCTGTAGCTCTCTGTTTAAGTGGTCCAGATAACGACGACTTGCTCGCGGGTCTTTGGTAATAATTTTATTGCATGCACAGTAGTAGCAGAGGCTTCGACAAAACGGAATGTGCACATATAAGGACAGCGGCGATGGGCTATTTCTTGCATCGTCAAGAAAGCGCACATAATCGCGATCGGTAAACGCTTCGCTAAAGTTCAGTGCCGTAGGGTACGACGTGTAGCGCGGCCCCTGTACTGCATAGCGGCGCACCATATCAGTGGCGTTATCAAATTCTCTTGCGATCGCAGTCGGCATGTATATTCCCTTCAATACTACTGTTTGAATGCACCAGAGTAAGACGCGTGCTCAGGCTTAAATGTCGATAGATAATCATCTCGCTCGTGCTGACCAACCGGCCCGATGACGGCATCTATCTCGCGTTCAATCGCCTGCCAATCAGCGTCGCCAAACAACTCTCCAGCCATCTGAAAGATGCCTCGCTCTTCATGAATGTGCGATATCTGACGACTGTGATAATGCTTACTTAAGCGAATAATTGCCGGCCGCACGGGCTTTTCACTCAGCCGTAATTCAGAAAATATCAACGACAGCTGATCACTCAGGGCCTCCAGCATGCCGTGGTCTCGCAACACATTTTCCACGGCGTAGTGATTCACTCCGGGCTTGGTGAGTAGCTGCCTAAAAATGATATCTTCAACAGGGTGGTGCCATACTTCGGGGTAGATCTGGATGTAATCCAGGCAACGCATCATTGCGTCGACATCAGCCGGCGCATCATGTAAGCCAAAGTAGCTCTCAATCTGATGATTGAGGTCATACAGCATTCGCTGCATGCGCTGATGATCCGTTTCCAACTGCAAAAAAATGGGATGCATGGCCCGCTCCATATTATTCTAGCCAAGGCATCATAATATGCGGCAACACCATTCCCATTGACCTGAATCAACAGCAATGAGGGAGATCAGCTTATCGGCGCGACAAGCTCACAGAAAAGCGGAAAAAAGCCGGGCGGTGATACCCGGCGAGGGTGATTCTAGGACTGTTTGGGGCCACCATTTTCACCGGGCCAGCGAGAGCCACCGATGGTGTCGGCAAAGGGCATAAAGCCCTCGGGGTCCAGCGGGCCTTCGAGCGTGATGCGGCGGTCGAGGAAAATCGGCGTCCACAGCCATGCCTCTGCTTCCGTGCGCATAGGCAGTTTGCTGGCCAGAGGGTCCCAAGGGCTGTCATTTAGCGTGACCTGGCCCTGCAATTTCTCGATATGCGCCGTGCCGTATTTCGCGTAAACACGCACAACGTGAGGTGGGAAGTCCCAGCTGGGGTTTTCCATATCCACACCGCGCAGGTGCTTTATCCACCACTCATTCGTTTCGTGCTCCGGGGGAATCTCGCCCTCACCGGTCACCTGCCCCTTAAATTCCAGGAAGGTATATCCGCGGTGGCTCACCTTTGCTGATACATAGTCCATCAAGCGGAAGTACTGGGTCTCCCCATAATACTTCGGCTGCCCCCAGCGTTCGTGACTACCGTAAATTGCCGCTTCCTGATCGATGGCAATACCCAGAGTGTACTCGCCTTCAATGCCATTGTAGTTAGCGTCAACATTCACCACGCAACCATACTCGGGCTCATTTAATACCGGGAAGTTATAAATGGTAATGGTCACGCCCGGCTCTTTACCTGGCTCAATACCGGGCGGTAAAAGTTTCGCTATCGCCTCAGCATCCGTTTTATAGCGAATTTTTAGCATCGGCCAGTTGAGAATATCGCCGGGCTTACCCATAGGGGCGTTGGAGTCAGTCATGGTAGTTATTCCTCGTTATTATGGTTTTGGGACGGGTTGAGCACCGCGATCTACGCCGCGTAAAATTGCTCAAACCACTTACGGTATTTTGCGATCGGGCCGTCGCCATCACACAGCGTGGGGTGCTCCAGATACACTTTGTTTTCCCAGATAGGGATATCCTGGCCGACTTGGCGAACGATCTCGTCGCGGAAGGCATTGGCATATAGGGTGTGCTCACCACTCTGCTGTTTAGGCATAGAGAAGTTAAAACGCATGTGAATGTTCTGGTCGTCGATAGGTGTGATGGTGCCCATCATGACAATATCGAACATGCGAGAGAATTTTTGGTAGGTTTGTCCCGGACCAAATGAATAGGTTTCCAGGCGCCCCTGGTCATAATTCTCGCCACTCAGGTCTACATTACCCTCTTCATCGATGGCGTGCTGTAGGCTGTCCATCAGCGTGCTGCGTTTGTAACCGTCGATGGTGACGTGACCATCCGGCATTTCCGGAGACTCATGAACGGTCACAAAATGCGCGATGTCCACGGCATTTTCACCAGTCTCCTGAATGATCGAGTTAATCTGCCAATCGAAGACATCCATCTCCGTCCACTCGTCGGAGTGCAGCTCGGCGTGGCGTTCAACTTCCCACAGCGGCGCCACCCCTTGGGGGTGATACCAGGCCCAAATCATTTGATTCAGCTCCACCACAGGGTAGTTGCCAATTGCCTGCTTGCCATCGACTTTAGGCGGCATATTTTTCGCGTAGGGCACCTTGGTACAAAAGCCCTCGCCGTTAAATTCCCAGGCGTGGAAGGGACAGGCGATGCTCTCCCCCTTTACCTGACCACCGTGCCCCAAGTGGGCACCCAAGTGCGGGCAGTGGGCGTCTAGCAAAACTGCCTCACCCGATTCCGTGCGAAACAGCACCAGGTCCCGGCCGAAATACTTCAGCGGCTTCACATCCTTAGGGGCGAGCTCTTTGCTGTACTCAATGGCAAACCAGCCGCATGGGATGGGCTTCTTATATCTATTATTCATTCTCCCTCCTGACCCTTCTCTCAAAAAGGTAACCGTGATGTAAAAAAAGTATACGGTTTCCCTATTTCGGTCAAGCGAGAGCAGCGGAGAAATGATTACTGATTGGTAAGGCGGGAAAAGAAAAGTGCTGACATCGGTCTACCGATGCCAGCACAGCGGCGCTTTCAGGCAAGCATGCTGCTTTTTATAAAGGCGAGTAATTGACGATAACGGGTTTCTGAATCGTAATTTTCATCGTGCACCCAGTTCAGCGTGATGGCATTGAACATGCCCACGGTCATTTCCGCACAGAAAGCCGGACTCAGCTCCGGCTTTAAGGCCTGGCGATTGTGCTCATACAAACGCAGGAAGCTACTGTTAATAAAGGCCAGCTGCCCCGCGCCCTGGCTAATATTCGCCGACATTGCGCCGACTGAATAGGCGATCAGCTCGCGCTCGATACCGCCCGCCAACTGCTCGCGATTGATAAACACCTCAATGATGTGACCGAGCTGTTGCTCAAAAGATTTACCGCTGGCCAGCACATCGTCAATCAATTGATCGGTGCGTTGCAGCAACTCCTCCTGACACAGCTCCACCATTAAGTCGTGTTTGGTCGCGTAGTAGTTGTAAAAGGTTTTCTTGGCGATATCCACGCAATCACAGATCGCATCGATGGTCAGCCCGTCCACCCCATGGCGGCCGATCAAGCGCAATGTCTCTTTACGAATGGTCTCGCGCACGGCCTTTTTTTTGCGCTCTCGCCGACCAAGCTGACTCGCTGGCACCGATGATTCTCCCATCTTTGTCAAAGCGTCGAATGGTAGCGTAAGCCGGTCCGTCAAGCGAATGCCTCCTACAGTACGTTGGGCGGCGTTGGCGTTACGCCATTGAGAATGCCCTGGGTGCGCTCAATAAAGGCAGCCCGGGACTTCTCCGACATTGGGGTAATCCAAAACTTGTCTTCGCGCAGCCCGTTGAGCGCAAACGCAGCAACTTCTTCCGGCTCGGTGGTTTTCAACTCCATATCGTATTGCGCCATGATCGCCTTCATATCATCGACCGAGTGAATACCAGAATCGGGCTTATTCGGGTCGACGGGCAAATCCTCAGGACGATTGCGTTCAGAGTTAAAGATGCCGGTATTCACCACATGTGGGCCGGGAAACAGGGCATTGACCTTCACCGGCGATTGCTGGGCCTGCAACTGAAAATGCAGGTTTTCCGTAATCGCCTGCGCCGCTGCCTTGGTCGCGGTGTAGATCGGCGTATCCGGTAACATTAAGAACGCGCCATTCCCCGAGCCAGTCACCACAAAGTGTGCCTCTTCGCCCTGCTCCACCAAGCGGGGGACAAAGGCGTTAATGGTGTTAATCAAGCCCCAGGTATTTACCCGGAAGCCCCACTCCCAATCATTGGCACTGTACTCCCACATATTGCCGCCTTCGCCCGTCCCCACACCGGCGTTGGCAAAAACGAGGTGCACCCCGGAAAAGTGGGTAAACGCCGCCTCGGCAAGAGCAGCCATCGACTCTGGCTGCGTAACATCGGCGCGTTGCGCCAAACACTGGGCTCCGCGCTCCTCCAATTCCGCTTTGCAGCGCTGCAAGGCATTTTCTTCGATGTCGGCAATCACCAACTTGGCTCCCTCATCGGCAAGCGCGAGCGCCAATGCGCGCCCCACACCACTGGCCCCGCCGGTGATTACCGCTACCTTGTCTGTAAAGTTTTGCATTACCACTCCTTATTGTTATCGCCGCGACGCGCGGTAAATTAAAAATAATGTCACTTGAGAATAAAAATACACGGTAGTATATTTTTTCGCAAACACCGATATTTTTGCGAGCCGTTGCGGCGGTGCAAAACAATAAAGATAAGGAGTGTACGCAATGCAAACCACAGAACAGCGCGAGCTGCCCCCGATCGAATCTGTCTTCAATCCCAATTCCATGGAATATGCCTTGGACCCCGGCCCCCAGTGCAAGGCACTTTCCGAGCGCGGTCGCTTGGTGTGGTATGCCCCCTGGATGTGCTGGATTATGACCCGCATGCCCGACATTATGGATTGCTGGAAGAATGAGTACCTGAGCTCAGACTTTTACGACTGGGAGTTTGCGCCGCCACGGCCACTGGAAGAAAACTGGAATAACTTCGAGCGCGCCCTGGTGGGCCACAGCCTGCTGGCTGACCCGGACCACCACCGCCTTATTCGCAAAATCACTTCCCCGGCGTTCTCTCGCAATGTTGTTGATAACATCAACCGACGCATCGAGCCCGATATCGTCCGCCTTTTCGAGGGCTTAAAAGACGCCGATGAATTCGACTACATTGAAGATGTCGCGAGGCACATCCCCTTCATCTCCATCACTCGCATGGTGGGTATTCCAGAAAAATACTGGCCCCAGATCAAGCAAACGGTGCTGACCTTTACCGAAACCTGGAACCCGACTATCTCCGACGAGCGCCGGGAAAAAGCCCAGCAAGACAGCAACCTGGCCATCGATATCTTGCTGGAAGTCATCGCCGAGCGCCGCCTGTCACCCGTAGGCGAAGAGGACTTCCTCAGCGCGCTGCTGCAAGTGGAAGCGGAAAACGACGACTTCGACGAGTGGGATATCGTTACCCTGATCCTGGCATTGATTGGCGCTGGCGCCGACACTACGTTGATGGCGCAGCAGTGGTCGGCCTATGCCTTTTTGAAGAACCCAGACCAGATCCCCCTGGCATTGGAGTCTACCGCCACCTTCTCTAACGCCTTTAGCGAAATTATGCGCTGGGCAGGCAACTCGAAAATGGGCTTTGCCCGCTACGTTCCGGAAGACCGTGAACTGCTTGGACAACAGGTGAAGAAAGGGCAAATGGTGTTAATGATGCCCCACCTAAAAGATCACGACCCCGATTTTTTCGACGACCCCTATCGCCTGGATGTACGCCGCGAGTTCAATCCAGACGTACTCTTTGGTTATGGCCCTCGCTATTGCATCGGTGCCGCGCTGGCAAAACATCAGCTGTACTTGAGTATGCGCGAGTTTTTCCGCCAGTTCCCCAACGCCACATTAGCAGAGGAGCCCGAGCGCGACCTGGAGGACCACAACTCCATTAGCTTTAAATCCCTGCGGGTAAAAACCAACCGCTAAGCCTCTGCGGTGGTGCCAAAGTGGCGCCACCGCAACGCTCCCGCTATTCTGGCCACTACAAACAAAAAAACAGCAATGTGTGGTAGCCAACGCCAATGACCCCAGTCCGCCCTAATCATGTCGGCATAGCCCTCCTCCCGCTATGCTTGGTTCTCGGCCTGCTTGGTCTCAATGTCTATCTCTATGGCGATGCCGGTATAGAAGGCCCCAACCAGCTGGCACTGCTGCTGGGGGGCGGCGTCGCGGCCGTTATCGGCCTGCAACGCGGCCGCTCCTGGCAAACCCTGCAAGACGGCATGCTGAAAGTAATCGGCGTTGCGATCATCCCCATCTTAATGCTGTTTATGATTGGCGCGCTGTCCAGCACCTGGACGGTCGCCGGTATCGTACCGACGCTTATCTACTATGGATTGCAGCTGGCCGACCCCAGTTGGTTTTATGCTGCCGCGGCAATTGTCTGCGCCATTGTGTCAACGGCCATTGGCAGTTCCTGGACCACGGCGGCCACCATCGGCATTGCCATGATGGCAACCGGGGTGGGACTCGGTATGAGTGAAGCCATCACCGCAGGCGCCGTCATCTCTGGCGCCTACTTTGGCGACAAGCTCTCTCCCCTTTCCGATACCACCAACCTGGCCGCAGGTGTGTGCAATGTCGAGTTGTTCAGTCACGTGCGCTACCTCGCCCTCACCACACTGCCGTCGTTTGCCATTGCCCTGCTTATTTTTGTTGGGCTGGGTATACACCACAGCAGTGGAAGGGAGGTCGCCGAGACGCAAGCGATTATGAATGCCTTGAGCACCAGCATGACCCTGTCGGGCTGGCTATTGCTTGCGCCGCTGCTCGTCGTTGTCATGATCGTAAAACGCGTTCCGGCGCTGCCCGTGATGTTTATTGCAACGCTCATCGGCACGGTGATCTCCGCCTATGTACAGCCGGAATTGGTCTATCAAATTGGTGGCGAGCGCTCGGCAAGCGGGCTGTACAAGGGGCTGGTGCAAACCATTGTAGGAAGCAGCGAGATCATCACCGGTCACAGCTTTAGCGATACCTTGCTGGCCAGCAGCGGCATGGCAGGCATGCTCAATACAATATGGCTTATTTTAAGCGCTGTGGTTTTCGGTGGCATGATGGAAGCCTCGGGCTTGCTCGGCGACATTACAAGCGGACTAAAAAGACTGGCGCGCAGCCGGACGTCGCTCGTGGCAACCACGGCTGGCAGCTGTGGGGTGCTCAATCTCACGGCGGCCGAACAGTATCTGACCATTCTTATTGGCGGGCGAATGTACGGCGACATGTACGCCCAGCAGGGGCTGAGTCAGCGCAACCTCAGCCGCACGCTGGAAGATGCCGGAACCGCCACCTCAGTACTGGTTCCCTGGAACACTTGCGGCGCATTTCATGCCACCGCCCTCGGCGTTGCAACGCTCAGCTACCTGCCCTTCTGCTTTTTTAATTTGATCAGCCCCTTTATGTCGATGCTGTATATGCGCTTCAACATTGCCATAGAAGAGACTTAGTCGCAGCGCGTATAACTTAGGCAGCGCTCTCCCAGCCACTGCCAATACACGGTAAATATACAGCCCCTTGGCAAGGCCAAACCCAGCGCGGAGCGCGGCTTGAACTGGAGCGTGCGCCGCTCCAGATCGACTGCGATAACACGCACTTCGGAAAAGTCGATGTAGCGCTGCAAGCGAGGAAACAGCGCTTTGTACAAGCTCTCTTTGGCAGAAAACAGCAGCGTTAATGCGCGATCGCGAGGCAACACAGAGAGCCGCTGCCATTCCTTGTCATCCCCCACCAAGCGCCACAATTCGTCAATAGCATCGCTGGCGACTAATGGCTCAATATCGATCCCCAAATGCCCTCCACGGCCGACCACGCACAGCGCGCTGTCGTCGCAGTGGCTGATGGAGCCGGTAATCCCCTGCGGCCATATGACCTCGCCGGTATCTCGCCTTGCCGGGCTGTGATTCTCTACGTTTTCTATACCCAGCGCATAACAAGCAGCATAACGACCGGCAAGGAATTGCGCCTGGCGCGCGGCGGACACCCGCGCCAAAGAGGCTGGCAAAGCAATGCCCCAAGACGCCAACAGGTCTGGGGTATAACGGTTTTGTTTAAAACGACAATGCACCGCGTTAACTGCCAATTCGGGCATTGGCAGCAACGAAACCTGCTCGATAAATCCACCTGCGGGCAGGGGTGATGACAAGCTCAGCGTGTCCGCGCCACTATTGCGCAAGGCTGGGCTCGGCAAGGTCGCGATCAACGGCGGGGCTTAGCTCACTGACGGGGGTCAGGTAGCCCCATTTGGACAACTGCGCGATGGCCGCCGCCACGCCATCTTCGGCGCGAATTTGCGCGCCCACCGTGGCTGCGCGCTGACGCAGCGCCGCGTCGGTTGCCGACTCAATGGCCTGCTCAACATCCGCGACATTCAAACTCTTGCGATCCAGTGAACGGGTGGCTACCCCAAGTTGCTGCAAGCGCCACGACCAAAATGGCTGGTCGCCAAAAAACGGCATAATTATCGACGGAATCCCCGCCCTTGCCGCTGCCGCCGTCGTACCCGCCCCGCCGTGGTGAATGGCCGCCGCCACTCGCGGAAACAGCCAGTCGTGCGGCGCCGATGTCAGGCAGTACACATTGTCGTCGTCGACATCTGCCAAGCCTCCCCAACCGGTGGCAAAAATGGCGCGGCGGCCACTATTTCGCAGCGCCTGTAAAAACACCTCACTGAGCGCCGCACTGTCATCACCGAGCATACTGCCAAAGCCGACATAAATGGGTTTGTCCCCGGCGGCTAAAAAGGCTTCCAGTGATTCCGGCGCCTGCCACGTCTGAGCTTCGTCGAGAAACCAATTACCCGCTACCCGCACCGACTCCGGCCAATAACGCGATGGCGGAATAATGCTCGGGCTAAACCCATACAACACATGGTGAGTCCGACGCCGCCGGTAAAACGGCCCATACCAGGGTAGCGGCGCCAAATCGAGTTTTTGACGAACCTGACGGTAGGCCGGGCTGAGCATCTGCCACGTCAGCACGCGACAGGCGTGATACAATCCTTGGTTTACCATACCGGGGCGCGGGCGGCGCGGCGGTGGCAACATCATCGGCGGAATATCAGGACACGGTGTCACCGGTTGCAAGTGGGTCTCGACCACCGGAATGTCATAGCGCTCGCCAATGGCGGCGGCCAGCGATGCCACCATGCCACAGCCCAACAATAAGTCAGCCCCATTCGCCGCCTGCGTGGCCTGTGTGACCCAGTCTGCAGACATTGCCAACAATTCCCGCCGCGCGGTGCGCAGAAGCGCAACGGGGTTCAGGCCGCGCTGAAGCACTTCCGGGTCCTTGGCCATCAACTCCAAAAAGTCGGCGGTCAGCGGCGCGTAATCGAGGCCATGACGACGCACCAACTGTTCACAGCTGTCGCCTGTGACAATGCATACTTGATGCCCCTGCGCCTGCAAACCCAAGCCTAGCGCGACAAAAGGGCGGACATCTCCCTGGGTGCCGATGGAGAAGATCGCGATTTTCATGCTTATCAACCTGCCAGCGCGCGCGCAACGAAGGGTCCAATTACTGCCAGCGGTTCCGCGTCCAGCATTTGCTGGTGATGGCATTCCACCGGATAAATATTGAGACCCGCGACGGCGTCCTGCCAGGCATCTGGGCGGTGGTGCAGCTCCTGTGACGTGGCCGTTTGCACCGCTTGGAAAAAGTGCAACTCCACATCTACAGGCCGCGGCTGGAAGTTCTGCAGCAGCTGCAGGTTATTGCTAATCACCGCACTGACATCGTCAATTAAGGCGCTTTGTTTACCCTGCAACTGTTTAACAAATTCCAGGTTAAGCACGTCGTATTCCCGGCACAGGAGTTCACTCAGCTCCTCCATGGTATCGGGCAGCTCGCCCTCTACCGCGATGTCGAGAAATTCCAAGATGCTGCGCACCTGACCGGCCTTGTCGTCACGCTGCTGCGACACAAAGGGGTAGGAATCCAAAGCGCCAAGGAAGCTCACTGACTCGTCCAGCTCGCGCAGCTGACGCGCCATTTCCTGAGCGATAACGCCGCCCATCGACCAGCCCAATATACGGTAGGGGCCCTGTGGCTGGCGGTCCCGCATCAATGCAATATAGTCTGCGGCAATTTCCTCGATGCTCGCAGGAAGCTCCTGCCCGCCAGAGAGGCCACGCGACTGAATGCCAAACAAGGCCGTTCCGTCAGGCAGGTATTGATTTAGCCCCGCAAAGCCCCAGCTCAGGCCGAGTACTGGGTGAATACAAAATAGCGCGTCACCCTCGCCACGCGCGGCTAAAGGATTGAGGGCTTGCACGCCTGCCAGGGGATCTATTTGATCACCGCGCTCCAGCTGCTCCGCCAATTCAGCGATCGTCGTCGCCTCAAAGATGGCCGCGAGGGGTACGTCTTTACCCACGACATCACGCAGACGCGATACCATGCGCGCCGCGGTAATCGAGTCAGCGCCGAGGTCGAAAAAGCTATCATGGATACCGATACGCGGTAGTTTGAAAATCTCACACCACAGCTCTGCCAGCTGCGTTTCCAACGCGTTACGCGGCGCCGTGTATTCGCTAACAAGTTGCCACTGAGGCTCCGGCAAGGCTTTGCGGTCCAGCTTGCCATTCACATTCAGCGGAAAATCATCCAGCACCTGATAGTGAGAGGGCAGCATGTATTCCGGGAGACTGCGCTCGATCTGCTGGCGCAATGTGGCGGTCTCCAACGCGGTGTGCTGGGCATCGAAGCCCTCCTCACTGAGCAGGAACGCCACCAGCTTTGGTACGCCAGCGGGGTCGTTACGCAACACCACTGCCGCACGACGCACACCCTGACAGCGGATCAACTGCGATTCAATTTCTTCAGTCTCTACACGAAAGCCGCGAATTTTAATCTGGAAGTCGTTGCGCCCCAGGTATTCCAGTGCACCGTCATCGCGCCAGCGCGCAAGGTCACCGGTTTTATACAACAAGCCCTCACCGTGGGGATTGGCAATAAAACGTTCGGCGGTTAAGTCGGGACGTTTGTGGTACCCCAGCGCGAGGCCCTCGCCGCCAATATACAATTCCCCGGCAGCGCCATTTGGCAACAACTGAAGATCGTCGCCCAGCACATAGACCTGCGTATTCCAGATTGGACGGCCAATGGCTGGCGTGCCGCCCTCCAGCTTGTCCAGGGTCATCATCGTGGACCAAATCGTTGTCTCTGTCGGGCCGTATAAGTTGATAATCGGCGCTCCGAGCTTACGCATTTTGCGCGCCAGCTCCATCGGCAGCGCCTCACCGCCCACCAGCGGTTGAACACCCGTAAAGGCCTCGGCATTATCTTCAAGCAGCGCCTGCCAGTGCGAAGGCGTCGCTTGAATATGCGTGATCGCCTGCTCATTCACCAGCGCGGCCAGCGCCGCCGGGTCTCTGGCGATGTCGCGGGTAGCGACATGGACTTGAGCACCGGCAAGCAGTGGCAAAAACATCTCTAGCACAGCAATATCAAACGACACGGTCGTTAGCGCCAACATCCGCTGCTCGGGCTGAAGTGCCAAGGCATCCTGCATGGCCAGCAAAAAATTCATCAAGCTGCGATGGCCAATCACCACGCCCTTGGGGCGCCCCGTCGAACCGGAGGTGTAAATGATGTACGCCGGGCTGTTCGCGCCAATATCAGCAAGGGGCACATCGTCGCCGGAAAAGGCGTTTAAGTTGAGCTCTTCCCACAGCAGCGTTTGTATTTCACAGTCAGGCAACTTTTCGGCGGTCTCAACGCTGCTGAGCAGCAGGCTGGGCTTGGCGTCGTCCAATATCATGGCCAGGCGCTCAGCGGGGGTTTCCGGATCCAGCGGTAAATACGCCGCTCCGCATTTCATAATCGCCAACAGCGTCATCGGCATTGCCGCGGTGCGCGGCAGGGACACGGCCACCAACTTACCCGGCCCCACGCCCAATACATTCAATGCCCGGGCCAATTGATTGACCTGTTGCCCGAACGCTGAATAACTCAGCGTTTGCCCGGCGTCAGATACCGCGGCGTGGCTTGGGAAAGCGGCGACACTTTTGTCAAACAACGCTGGCAAGTGGCTGTCCGGCAACGGCTGCTTGGTATCGTTCCACGCCTGCAGCTGCAGGTGCCGCTCCTGCTCGGAGAGCAGGTCAAAGTCACCGATCGCGCCCTCAGGGGCGGCAATCATCGCTTCGATTAATCGCGCCAATCGATCGCGGTGCTCATCGAGCTCTCGCTGACTGTAAAGCGCGGGGTTAGCGTCAATCACCACATTCATGCCCTGCTTCGCGCCGCGATCAAACACAAACACTGTCATGTCTTCTACGGTGCCATTCGACAGGTTGTGTGCACTGCACTCGTGGCCACCGAAGCCCAGGTCGTAATCAAAGGGTTCGATATTCACCCCCATCCAGGAGATCTGCTGCCCCTGTGCAAGCAGGCCGAGATCACGCCGCAGCTCCTCATAGCGATACTGTTGGTGGCGAAGCGCATTCCTTACGGTTTTCGCTGTTTGCCCAAGCAGGTCGACGAGGCTGGCATCGTCGGCCATCGCCAGGCGAATCGCCACGGCGTTAGCCATCATTGCCGGAATGCTGCGCAGCGTGCGGTTTGCTCGTGCCGTAACCGGCATACCGAAGACCAAGTCCTGCTGACCCGTCATGCGGTAGGTGTAAACCGCGAGCATGGCAATTAATAACTGCGGTACTGAGCCGCCATATTGCTGGGCGATGTCGCGAATTTTCGCAGAGTGTTCTAGCGACAGGGTAATACCGCTGCGCCGCAGGCCACCACTGCGCTGGGCATTGCGACGCGACAGCGAAATTGCATCGGGCAGGCCACTCAGTTGTTGCTTCCAGTAGTCTCGGTCACGCTCAAAACGTGCAGATTCGCGATAGAGCTTTTCCTGCTCCAACTGGGTTACCAAGGGTAAAAATGGCGACTCACCTGGCTCCTCGCCACTGAGCAGCGCATTATAAATTTCCGCCATTCGGCGCGCGATCAGACCGCCACCAAAACCGTCAATGGTGATGTGGTGGCAGCGGTGGTACCAAAAAAACCGTTCATCCTCGACCTTGATTAGCGCGCTGAACCACAGTGCATCGTCTGCGAGGTCTGCGGGGCGGCGCAACTCATCGTTCATCCACCGCAATGCACGCTGCTCGGCGTCGGCATGGCTACTGAAGTCGACAACCGGCAACTCTCCCATATAGGCCTCTGCCACCAATTGGCGAGGTCCATCGGCGGTTTCAATAATCTGTACTCGCGTTGACTCCGCCTCTTGGGTCAAGATGGAAGTCGCCCGGAGAAATACCGCGGCATCAATATGGCCGCGGATATCGACATACTCGGCAAGTTTATATACCGCATCGGCGGGGCCGATCTTTTCGCCCATCCACATACCGCGCTGCGCTGTTGCAATTGGCAACAGTTGGGGAACCTGTGCCAGAGGCCTGACGGGTGAGGCTGGCAACTCAAGTGCGCCGCCTGTGGCAACTTTACCCCGGCTTATATGCAGCTCGGCTTCAAGGTCCTTTCTCAGGTACGGGTCTCGCGAATTTTGCGAGCGGGGTAACTTTTCCATCTTCTTCGTCTCTCTGGCTAGGTATCGCACTAAACAGGAAACCTACCGACGAATCGGAAGCAGCCCCTGCTTAATTTTTTCATTTTTATTTCGGCTGTTAAGCAGCCGCATTTTTATATGTGTAAATCGCTAAGACACACAGAGATGATAAGGACATCACTAAACGACCAGCGTGACTTAAGTCACACCTAAGAACATGGGGATAAGAATTTTTACTTATATTTCAATACCTTGCAGCACACTGAGACACGAGTGTGACATAGTCAATTCGCGCCTAATGTGTCATAGTGTTTTTTTGAGCAATAAAACACTTGCCATACAGTCGCTTACAAATAGCTATAGGGGTTTATGCGTATATGAGTAAATAACGCCCTGCCGATGGCGCATATTTTTTGTCAATGAGGGGAAATATCTGCGGGAGAATAAGGCCTGTTTCCAGGCCTTGAGGGAATGACGGGGGCACCCCTTATCAAGCGGCGCCCAGTTCTCGCTCCACTAACCTATCCAGGTGCTCGGCGTAATCGCGCAAAACCGGATTAACGGGCCGCCCGGCAGTGACCGCTCGCATACTTTCAGCGCTGGCGCTGCGCGACACGGCCAGTAACGGCGCTAGACTCGCCATCACGGCGTCGGGGCTCTCTCGCAACGCGGAATAATCCACCTCGACCGTCTGGTCGCTCGGCATTGCCGCCAACTCGCGACGGTAGGCCGCCACTTGCTTGGCCACCGTTCGCGCCAGCAGCGGCCTTGCCAGGCGGGCAATGGCACGGCGGCCAATCAGCTTGCGTAGTCCCCGCAGTCCGAGCCATACGATATAACCGGCGCGATAACTACGGCGCCCGTCACCACGGTCCAACAGCATTTCAAGATAGTGTTGAGGCCCCTCTAAATAGGAAAGCAGCGCGTTTAGCATGCTATTGAGCACCGCGATAGGCTCACGGCTGATGTAAATAAACCTCGCCTCGGGGAATCGCTCCGCCATCCAGCGCGCATTGCCGGTGTCCCAGGGGTTCTTAAGCAAGACCGCCTCACTACCGGCATGCACGGTCAACAGCTTTCGGCACATTTCCTCAAAAAACGCGGCGCTGTGCTCGTTGAGCTTAAAACTGCCGAAGCGGCGTCTGAGCAGGTAGCCGTACTCTTCAACTTCCTCGGCGGAAACGGGCACCGAGTCGATATTGCGGTCTTTAATCCCCAGCGCGGCGAAGCAGGCATTCAAGCGCTGTGCATCTTGTTTCGCACCGCCCTGCTGATGGTTGCGAAGCAGACGGTCATAGTAAAAAAAATCGTAAAGGGTTAACTGTGCCAGAGGAAAGGCCCTCGCCACACTGTCGTAGAGAAAGGTAGTGCCGGAACGGTGCAAGCCCATAATAAAAATGGGCTTCACCTTTTGCTCAGCAAGATCAGCTTTCAGTGGTGCATCTTCATCGCGCACTGGGAAATGGGGGTCAACGGGATAACGCATGTGGAGTCTCTCGGGCTATTAAACAGCGCTGTTTCACGCTTTGGGCGGCAATGTATAAGAATAGCGGTAAGAAAATCCAAGAACGGATAGACGTTTTTGGGCGCCAACAACAAAAAGCGGGCTTTTTTTACCCGCTATAACACACAGCAATAGTGGCGAGAAGCAGCTCCTATAATTCAGCGCTGCGGCGAAGAAGGTGATAGTAAATACGCACCGCCTCAACATAACTGGCAATAGAGACGCGCTCATCGGTACCGTGAATACCCTTCATTTCTTTCGGGCCAACCTCTACCCCGATAAAACGATAACTGTTTTCCGACACCTCCTCGAAATGTCGGGCATCAGTCGCCGCCACCACTAATCGCGGTGCGACTAAGGTGCCTGGGCTCACTTGTCGGACGAGATCGGCAAGCACGTTGAAGCCTGCCGAGTCGGGCGAGGCCACCGCAGAGGGATTGTTCCCGAAGCCGCCGTAGGTCTCAATGCGAATGCGAGGATCATCAATGATCTCCGCCACCTTCTGCTGCACACCTTCAATCGTATCGCCCGGTAGAATGCGGAAGTTCACCACGGCATAGGCAATAATCGGCAGAACATTGTCCCGCACACTGCCCTGCAACATGGTAACGGCCGTTGTTGTGCGCATCCCGGCGTTGATCGGCGCTTGACTGCTCAGTACTTTTTCCAGAAGCGGCTCAAACAACCAGTTATTCGCAAACAGCAAGCGTTGGTAAAAAGGTACGCTGTCACCCAAATAACGAATAAAGTCCACCGTATATTGCATATCAGCAGGTAGCGGATTGGCTTCAAGGCGCGCCACTGCCGCCGCAACAACGCCTGCCGCACTTTGCTGCGGCGGCATGGAGGAGTGGCCACCGCCACCGTCGGCACTGAGCTTCAAACTGACATAGCCCTTTTCCGCCGGGCCGATCAATGCGACGCGCTCCGCGACACCGGGTAGCATGTCCTTGGCGATCACCCCGCCTTCATCTAATAAGAAGGCCAGCGACTCGCCGCGCTCAGCCAACAGCGCCGCCATGGCCTGCGCGCCCTTACCACCCACCTCTTCGTCGTGACCAAACCCTAAATAAACCGTGCGCGGCGGAACAAAACCCTCTTCAAGCAAACGCTCGGTGGCCTCTAAAATACCGATGACACTGGCTTTATCATCGATTGCTCCCCGCCCCCAAATGTAACCATCGGCGATGGTTCCCGCGAAGGGAGGATAGCTCCACTGATCTTCAGTACCCGGTATCACGGGTACCACGTCTTGGTGGGCGATCAGCATAATGGGCTTTAAGGCTTCACTGTTGCCCGACCAGCGAAACAGCAAGGTACCGCCCGGCAGGCGCTGGTGGGGAATTTGTGCAAACACCCTGGGGAAACGCTGTTTTAAATACGCCTGAAAGTCTTCAAATGCCTGCTGGTCTACGGCATCAGCATCGATATTCGAAATGGTGGGAAAACGCAGCGCTCCGGCAAGCCCCGCCGCCAACTCCGCCTCTGACCAATCAACGTCAGCCAAGGTTTCGCTCGCCTCAAATTGAGGTGGCGCGAATTGCAGTGTGCGAATTACCAGTACCGCGGTCAGTAGCAGCACTGCACCAAGCAACATGCCAAATATACGCTTCATAGTCCCTCGTCCATTTCTCGTGGCCGGCTGTCGGCCGCGTCCATCTTTATCAACGCGAGTGCCCGTAAATGGCCTAACCATCCACGAGCCTGGCGGCATTACGGTTTATTGAAATTGGTAGCTAAACTCTACGCCCACCTCTCGCGGCGTTCCGGGAACGCGATTGGCAACACCGATCACGCTGGTTACTGCGATCCCACCAACAAAGTAGGGGTCATCTTTTAGGTTATTCACGTAGGCCGATACGCCCATCTGTTCATTGATCTGCCAGCGCGCCCTGGCATTGAAAAGCTCGTACTGACCGATGGTCGAGCTCGCGTAGTCACCGCTGAGGTAATCAGTACCGATGAATATTTCATCGGAATAGTAGTACTGCAGCTGTGGAATAATCAGACCAATCGGCGAGTGCCAATCATATTGCACGACAACGCCGCGAACATTTTGCGGCACCTGGGGAAACGCCTCGCCGCTGCGGTCAACAATCGCAAAGCCATCAGCGGTATTGGTACCCAGGTCATAGTCAATAAAGTCGCCGTCGGTATACCCGGCATTGGCATTGATGGTGAAATCACCCAGTAGGGCGGTAATCTCAAATTCAAATCCGTCGACCACGGCCTCGCCCGCATTGCCGGTAAACTGCACCACTTCTGTTTGAGTGGTGCCGCGCTCATAAAGCGCGACCTGTAGATCGGTGTAATCCATCTGGAACACCGCTACATTGAAACGCAGGCGGCTATCCAAGGCGTCTAATTTAAAACCGATCTCTTTGTTGACGACAATCTCAGGCTCAAACTGCTTGATCGACGAGTCGGTCTGCGTCGAGCGCACATCCAAACCACCCGACTTAAAGCCCTTGCTCACGGTGGCATAAGCGATAAAGCTGTCGAGATTCAGGGACTCAAGCAGTTCATCATCAGCCAGGTAATTGAGCGTGACCGCTGGCGTAAATTCCGAGAAGCGCGTATCACCGCGCAGCGGCGCCGCATACAGCAGAGGAACCGAGGGCGCCTCATAGGCAAAATACTGCGCCAGCGGCACCGGCGAAAAGATACCGTCCATCACATGGGTGACGGGCAGCAATATTGCGGGGTTGCTGCCGATCTGGGCATTGAGCCGACTCGCGTATTCATCGTAGTCCGGCGTGCCTTGAATTTGCACCGTACTGCGCTCTTCTTCGGTATAGCGCAAACCCAATGTCAGCTGCAGGGTCTCGGTCATATCCCATGTTCCCTGCGCAAACACTGCCGCAGTGGTGTTTTCGTAGTCGGCCAAGGCAACGGCGTTGGCCTGCACGGGCAATACCAGGGCATTGGGAAGCGGAATGCCCAGATCAACCGCAGCGCCCGGCCCTACCGCCACCAAGCCGTTGTCGCCCACCTCGGTGCCGTCAATGCTATTTTCCAAACTCTCCTCGGCGTAGAACACACCAAAGGTGTAGTTCAAGGTATCGTCCCAGGCGGTGCCGTTGAATTTCACCTCCTGACTGAATTGCTCACGCACAGCATCGCCGACCGATGGATCATCAGAGCCATTGAGTACCTGATAACCGGCATCAGGACCAACCGCCACTGCACGAATCGCCGTGCCATCAGAGTCGCCACTAATTCGGATATTGTCTTGCATCGCGTAGCTGGTAATGCTCTCTACATCTATTCCCGCAACCGAGCCGCGCAAGGTGAGTGCCAGCATATGGTTGTCGATCGCATAGACCGCATCCTCCGCGGTTTGACTGACCTTAAAGGTTTTCGCTAATTCAGAGCTCTCGTTACAGGCGGCCTGTAAATCCGAACCATCAGCCCCTCGGTAAATGCCCTGAGCAAGGATGGCGCTGCTGTTTTGAAAAACGCAGTTGTAGGGTGAGCCGCGCTCATCGATGCGACTTAAAAACCCGAAGACGTCGACTTCGAACTCATCGTTGACATACCAAATCAGCCGCGATGACACCGCCATGCGGTCCTGATCAAACAGCGCATAGTCAGCGGCGACATTATCGATTGAGCCATCGCTGCGCTTGGCATTCACCGCGACACGCATAGCGATGCTGTCGCTAAGCGGTAGGTTGGCATCGAGCTTGGCACTTTTCTGCCCGTAATTCCCCGCGCCAAGTTTTGCGCCAAATTCAAAGCCGTCGGTAAACGGTTTTTTCGAATCTGCCAGTATGGCGCCACCAATATTGTTCTTGCCGAACAGCGTGCCCTGAGGGCCGCGCAATACCTGTATCGACGCCACATCAACCGCATCGAGCAGCTGGGCATCAGAGCGCGGCACGTAGACGCCGTTCAAGTACATGCCCACCCCCGGGTCCAGCACGGGATTACCCGAGCGCTGGCCAATGCCGCGAATAAAGACCGCCGGCGCTTTGTAGTTAGTCTGCGAGAACTGCAGACTGGGCGCCAGTGTTTCCACGTCTTCAATATCGCTGATACCCATTTGCTCAAGCATATCCGAGCCCAACGCCGATACCGCCAGCGGGGTATCCTGCAAGCTCTCTTCGCGCCGCCGAGCGGTGACCACCACCTCTTCCAGCATGGCGCGATTTTCAGTTTGCGCAAAACTCGGCGCGACGCACAACGTCGATAGCGCAGACATCGCCAGCGGGAACAACACAGCTTTGTTCGTTTTCATTTACAGCTCTCCAGCATTCCATGGAACATGGTTATCTTTTTTTATTATTGGCAAACCCTGCGTGGCAAATCCCGTGCCATCGCCTATGCAACCGCTTCTACGTTCACCGGCACCCCGTTCAGCGCCGCATTTCCCGACAGGCTGTCAATAAACTGCTCGTCAGTGAGGTCGTTAACACTCACCCCCGCATTGGCCTCTGCGCGGCGCCAGGCCGTGCCACTGCGGTGATGGCCCCAACCGTGTGGAATGCTAACCACACCGGGCATCACCTCGTCGCTGACTGATGCCGGTAACTCAACACTGCCAACCCGCGAACTGACTCGCACGGTGTCATCGTCGGCAATATTCAAGCGCCGGGCATCATCGGGGTGAACCAATACCGTGCAGCGCGACTTCCCTTTCACCAAGCGCTGGCTGTTATGCAACCAAGAATTATTGCTGCGCACATCCCGGCGGCCGATAAGTAAGAATGCTGCCGCGCGCTGTTGCTCGAAGAAGCGTTGCTCAACACGGGGCAGGTCAGCCAGGAAAAACGCCGCGCTCAAGTGAATACGCTTATCTTTATGATAAAGCCCCTTCGGCAACTGCTGCTGCAGCGGCCCCAGATCAATACCGTGTGGCGCGGATTTCAGTTTAGACAGCGTCAGTCCCTTAAAGGGATGCAAACCTGCGCCGTAGGGGCCCCGGCGCAATAGGAAGGCCAACAGGCCGCTTGGCCCGAGGCGTTGTTCAACGCGGCGGCTCAGCCGTTCCTTCATCGAGCGAGGCGGTGCCAGACGGTCCCGCAGGCCCAACAAAATTTGCCAATCGTGGCGGGCTTCAGCACCGGGAGGGAATAATGCTGGCGCGTAGCGAACATTGTTGCGCACCGCCAACAGATTGAAAATCACATCGAAATGCTCGCGCTCAAGCGGGCTGACCGGCGGCAAAATAAAATCGGCATGGCGGCTACTTTCATTCAGATAGAAGTCTACCGACACCAGTAAGTCCAAGCTGGCAAAGGCCTTATCTAACTGGTCGCCATTGGGCGTAGACAGTACGGGGTTTCCCGCGATCAGCACCATGCCTTTAATCTGGCCTTCACCGGGGGTGGTAATTTCCTCTGCCAGCGTGGAGACCGGCAGCTCGCCATTAAATTCTGGTAGCTGGCGAACCCGGCTGTGAAAGCGCCCCATGTTTCCGCGCCCGGTCTGGGGCAAAATGTCGGCTGCAGGCGTGGTGAACATCAAGCCGCCGGGGCTATCGAGCGTACCGGTAAGCACGTTGAACAGCATAATTAAGTACTGACACAGCGCGCCAAACTCCTGCACCGACACACCCATGCGCCCATACAACACCGGCGCCTCAGCCGCGCAAAACTCGTCGACCAGTCTGCGAATATCGGCAGCACCGATGCCAATATGTTCCGCCACCCGCTCGGGAGTGTAGGCATCAAAATGCGGCTTGAGCGCCACTGGATCGCTATCGAGCAAACTGCGATAGTGACCGGACGTCACCTGCGCTGAGGCAAACAAGTGATTCAACATCGCCAAGAGCAGCAGTACATCGCTACCGGGGCGTATAAAGTGATGCTCATTAGCCAGCTCTGCCGTTTGGCTTCGCCGCGGGTCAATCACCACCACTTTGCCGCGCTGCCTTACCTGCTTTAACCGACCGCGCACGTCCGCCACACTCATAATGCTGCCGTTCGACGCCAGCGGGTTACCGCCCATAATGACAAAATAATCACTGCGATCGATGTCGGGAACAGGGATGCGCAATTGATGCCCGAACAGTTTCCAGGCGACCATATGGTGGGGCAGTTGGTCTACCGACGTCGCCGAAAATTTATTGCGCGTTTTCAGCGCGCGCAAAAAGCCGCCGTTGAGCAGGGTTCCACCCAGATTATGCACATTTGGGTTGCCCAAATAGACCCCAAGTGCATCCTTCCCATGCTCCTGCTGAAGACTGCGCATACGCTCGGCAACTTTATCCAGCGCCTCCTCCCACTCCAGCTCATGCCACTGGCCATCGCGCTTTTCCATCGGCTTGCGCAGGCGATCGGGATCTTCATACAGGTCTTTTAGAGCCAGCGCTTTGGGGCAGATATGGCCGCGACTAAAAGGGTCGTTTTCATCCCCTTTTATCGCGATAATCTGCTCCTCTTCCAGCGTTATCGCCACACCGCACATGGCTTCACAGAGGTTACAGGTTCGATAAAACGTACCGGATCGCGGCATAACAGGCCTCTCTTGCACACGCTTATTATTATCTGCGCGCCATCGCGCACAATGTATTCAGTGAATACACTCTAGCAGCAAGCGCCGTAAACTGCACTCACAGGCCACCCAGCGATAGCTGCTGTTGCATAACATGGTCGCGAGAGGACCAGCCCAGCGCGAATTGGTAGTCACCGGCCGCCATGGCCCAGTCTTTGGCGCTGTCATCCCAATAGCTCAAATCCCGTGAGCTAAGCTGATAGCGCAGGCTTGCTGACTCGCCCGGTGCCAACCAATGCTTGGAGAAGTCTTTTAGCGCCCACGGCGGCTGCTCAATACCAGCAGCCGGGCTTGGCAGGCCAACATATAGCTGCGGCACCACCCAACCGGCGCGGTCGCCGATATTGCTCGCCCGCGCCGTTACCACGACCCCACCCTCGTCGCGGATAACTCGCAAGTCCGTCAACGAATACTCGCTATATGACAAACCGTAGCCGAAGGGGTAGGCAGGCTCACGCGATTGCTGATCAAACCAACGATAGCCGATAAAAACGCCTTCACTATGCTCCGCTTGATTGGCAAGGCCCGGGTAGCGCCGAGGGTCTCCGGCAACAGGGTTGTCCAGCTCCTCCTCCGGAAAGCTCAGCGGCAGGCGGCCGCCCGGGTCGGTATCGCCAAACAGCAGCCGGGCAATGGCACTACCGCCCTCCTGCCCTGGGTACCAGACCTGCAATAGCGCGTTAACCTGCTCGCGCCACGGCGTGAGCACCGCCCCCGAATTTTGTAACACCACCACAGAGTCGCTATTTGCTGCCGCCACCGCAGTGATTAATGCATCCTGGTTGTCGTGAGACACCGGCAGCAACGGCGCGCCTAACAGCAGCGGCGCAAACAGTTGATCAAGTACCTCGCGTATTGGCGAACTGGCAAATACCGGATCTGTCAGCTGATCCAATAAGGTGGGGGCTCCCCCTTGGAGGTTGTTTAGCAATAGGGAGTCAGGCGCATCGGCGAGTGTGCAGTCGAGTGCCAAACAAAAACGGTCGCTGCCCTCGGTTGCCAAATTGCTGGCAAACACCAATGCGACATCTGCCTCGGCGGCGCCCGGTACTGCGGCAGCGATATCACTACCGTCATAGTAAGAGACCGCTACGTCGTCGCCCGCCCGCTCCGTTAACGCCTCGAGTGGCGTTTTAAAACGAAATGGCGTCACGAAAGAGGAACCACCGCCGCTCGGGCGCGTTTGCGCCGACGCGCCGATCACCGCGATGCGGCGAACATCGTCGTTCAACGGCAACACCCCTTCGTTGCGCAGCAGCACCGCCCCTTGCTCGGCAACATCTTGCGCCAATACCGCATGGGCCGCCTGGTCGATATTGTCGTCGTTGCGCTGATAACGGGGGCGGTCAAAAAAACCGACGCTGAACAAGCGCCGAAATATCTGGGTAAGATTGTCGTCCAGAACCTGCTCAGGCACCGCGCCAGACTGCAC
>Ga0105235_100011_pt1 | contig 104581 bp, 91 predicted proteins | sample Virmet3819_2500_FD_90059 | JGI IMG/M metagenome (GOLD analysis project Ga0105235, IMG submission 90059) | Marine viral communities from the Southern Atlantic ocean transect to study dissolved organic matter and carbon cycling - metaG 3819_2500 | ecosystem: Environmental > Aquatic > Marine >... | reverse complement strand
GCGCTGGGTGGCCCCTGGCGCAGTTGGCTAACCAAACGCTGCCTGACGATATTTGCCAGCTCCTGGCCCTGCGGTGCTTCAAGGCTATTTAAGAGTTTCCGCGCCTGGCCCTCCAGCACCTCGATGAGAGCAGGGTCGGCGGTGCGCAGCGGAGTACTGAGCAGGTCCAGCGAGATACTCACCCGCGTTTGGCTGTGGCCGAAACTCACCGGGCAGGCAAACCATTGCTGGTATGGCTGCACATTTGCGGGGGCGGGGTTAATAAACTCGACCTTTAGCGGCGCGGCGTCTGGCTGATTGGTGATGTCCCGGCAAAACTGCAGCAGGGCCGCAATGGCCGTCTCGTCGACCAGGGCGCCGGGCCTGCCATTCTCGGCACTCCAACACAAGTCAATGTAATCACCGCAGTCCACGCGCTGCATGGGATTCACGTCGTAGATCAATTGGTGGTAGCGCTCCAGGCGTTGCAGCGCGCCGGCAACACTGCCACAGGCCAGCAGTACATAGCCGAGAATTCCCAGGTGACGGGGGGTAATGCGTTGTCCCAGGTGTAGGCCTAGCAGCGGGTCATCGAGAGCAGCTGACGCGCGCTGCAGGTAGTCGCGCCAGCGCAATACCGGAAAGCGGCCCATGCCTTGCGGCGCGGGTTCACCGAGTAGCTGCTGCGCATCAATCTGGTGTTCGGCCAAATGCTCGTAGAGCAATTGAACGTAGGTGTGGGGCACCACGGCGTTTTGAAGTCGGGTCTGGGGCATTGCGGCACCTTAACATGTCCGAAATGGTCAAATACATGTCGTGTGGCGTCAATCATAATGCCTCGGCAGCGGGAATAATAGCGACAAAAAACGGAGTCCCTATGTTGAATGATGTGATCAGCCAGGTTCAGGCAATTTTCGGCGCCCATGTAGATTGGAAGCAAGTCGTGTTGATGGCGGCAACGCCAATCTTTATTGTGGCATTTATCGTCGAGCTCTATGTGCGCAAGGCCAAAGGGCCTGGCCACCGAATGTGGTCGCAGTTTGAGTGGCGGGAGATTCTCACCAATCTCGGTTTGGGTGGAAGCTATCAGGTTTTTGAGTTGCTGCTGCACATCGCCATCACCGGGGCGGTGATTAATTGGATCTATCAGTTCCGCGTATTTGATATTCCGGTGAATGCGTGGACGGTTGTGCCCTTGTTCGTGCTGATGGAGTTTTGTTACTACTGGTTCCACCGTGCCAGCCATCGCATCCGCTGGTTTTGGAGTGCGCATGTTGTTCATCACTCCAGCGAAACCATGAATATGACGACGGCGATGCGCCAAAGCCTGCTGTATTCAGTGACTGGCTGGTGGTTGTTCTTCATGCCGATGGTGCTGTTAGGTGTGCACCCAGGCGTTGTATTTACCCTGTACGCGGTGAACCTGTTTTACCAGTATTTCATTCACACCGAGGCGATTGGCAAACTGCACCCCTGGCTGGAGTTTTGGTTTAACACGCCCAGCGCCCACCGCGTTCACCACGGTCGCAACCCCGAATATATCGATCGCAATTACGGCGGTGTGCTGATTATTTTTGACCGTATGTTCGGCACGTACACCGAAGAGCAGGACGATAACCCGGTTGAATATGGCATTGTCGACCAGATCCACTCTCACAATATCATCACGCTCAACTTCCACGAGTTTAACGATATGTGGCGGGACGTATTCGCTGCCGATACGGTAAAAGACGGGATCAAACAGTTGGTGCTGCCGCCCAAGTGGGATCGCCCCCAGTCGTAACGCCTATATTGGCCACTGGCGCCGCGTGCTGAAAAGCCCGCGGCGTTTTTGTATCGCGTGGCCGCAAATGCCTACTAATCTGATTCATTATGATGTGTCGTAGTGTGAGGGTCTGCGCTATGATTAAGACACTTGCCTTAACGGCATAACAATAATGAAAACGTAGGAAGTGATGCGATGATGAAGTGCATTTATCGGCGGTGGGCCAGTGGCCTGCTTATTGCCTCGCTCGGGGTGGCAGGTTCAGCGGGCGCGCAGCCAGCCTTGGAAGAAGTGGTGGTGACCGCGCAGAAAAAAGCGGAGAGTTTGCAGGACACGCCAATTGCGCTGGATGCCTTTGGTGAAGAGGCATTGGAGCGCGAAGGCATTGGCGGCGTGGGCGATCTTGCCAACAACGTGCCGGCAATGACCATCCAGCCGTTTCCGATCAATACCACCACTCTGCGTATCTATATTCGCGGTATTGGCCTGATCGATGCGCAGATCACCCAGGATCCGCCAGTAGGCGTATATGTCGACGGCGCTTATATCGCCCGTTCTGCGGCTTTAGCTACTGACCTTGCAGATCTAACGCGAATTGAGGTTTTGCGCGGGCCGCAGGGCACGCTATATGGCCGCAACTCCACCGGCGGTGCCGTTAATCTGATTACTCGCCGCCCCAATGTCGATGCGGTGCAGTTCAAGCAGGCATTTACCCTTGGCGACCGCAATCTCTTCAGTAGTAAAACCATGCTGAATACGCCGCTCTGGCAGGGCGCTGCGGCCAAGTTTGCCTACTTCACCAAGCAGGTAGACGGCTATATTGAAAACACCGGCGCAGGTGGTGACTTTGGTGATTCCGATACGATGGGTTACCGCATTGATTTCGCCTGGGATGTTTCAGATAGCGTCCATATCGATTACGCCTATGACCTGGCTGAGGTGACGAACACCAATATGGCGTATTCCCATATCCGGCCTTCAGACCCCATTCCCAATCCAGAGGTCAATCAGGGCATCGCCTTCACCAATTTAATTAACTCGGGGGCGCGGCAGTTTTACAACTTTAATACCTCGGGCAACCGCCCCGACCGAATACACTCGGCTATCCCTATGGAAGAGGCCGATAGCGAAATTTCCGGCCATCAACTGTCGGTCGAGTGGCAGATTAGCGAAACACTGGCGGCGAAATACATCTATGCCCAGCGCGAGCTCTACGACAACACGCCAACCATTTTGGCAACTGGCGCGCGCAGCGATGGCTACCGTCTAGATAATAGCCCAGTGTTCAGTTTTCCCGTGGCGGCAATACCCGGTGATTCGGCAGTGTGTAGTCCCTGTGTTGGCCGCAGTGAGCAGTACGGGGCAGTTCATCCATTGATCGATCAGGATCAGTTCTCTCACGAATTGCAGTTATCCGGCAGTGCGTTTGCGGGGCGTCTGTCTTACATCACCGGGCTCTATTACTTTGAAGAAACGGCTACCCAGGGCGCGGGCAAGATAGGGCACCTGCTGTCTGCCCCCTTGGGCAGCACTGCCGATGGCAACAACACCGGCAACCGTATTGAGGTGCTCACCGAGGCGCGTTTTGATATTGAAAACACCGCCATGGCGATGTTTGCGCAGTTTACCTGGCAGCCACCGGTGCTGGACGACCGCCTTAGTCTGACCTTTGGCGCGCGCCATTCCGAAGACAACCGAAAGTCTGCCGCGCTGCGCCGCCAGATCAGTTTTGTGGTGGTGCCGGGCGATTTGGATAACACCGACCGCGACGATAACGACATTGCCACCCAGTTGTCTGATGTCTTTTATGATGTGCGCGGCGATAAAGACTTTAAAGACGACTCCTTTAGCTTCATTGCCGAGTATGAGCTGAGCGACGATATCAACCTCTACTTCAAGGTCAATGAGGCCTACAAAAGCGGTGGCTTCAATACCCGCGAGCAGGTTACTGAGGAGGGCGCTCAGCGTTATATCGACGGCTTTGATGAAGAGAAGGTGACTGCCTACGAGCTGGGACTGAAGTCGCGTTTATTTAGCAATCGCTTACAGGTGAATGCCGATATTTTTCAGCAGGATTTTGTCGATCAGCAGTTGAACTTTAGTGTGCCCAATACCACCAGCGACACCACCGTGGCCAATGCCGGCGAGTCCACACTCAAAGGTTTTGAGATGGACACCACCTGGCTGGCGACAGAGCACCTTATGCTCGTGCTCAACTACGCCTACTTAGATGCGGAAATTGCGCCCAGCCGCAATCCGCTATCTGGCGATGTCGACGACGGCTTCGTGTTTGATTCGGCGCCGCGACACGCCTACACGGCGATGCTTGATTGGACGCTGTGGAGTAGCTTGGACAGGGGCAATATTGCCTTCAATGCCACCTACTCATTTACTGATGAACGCAATGGCGGCGGGCGCAAGGAGTTCGCGACTTTCCAAGCGGACCGTCAGGACGACTTTGCCGTACTGAATGCGCGCCTGGGTTGGTATCAGTTGCCGGTATTTGACGGCGTGTTGGATGTAGCAGTGTGGAGCAAAAATGTGCTCGACGAGGAATACAGCGTTAACAACGTCCACAATTTACCGCAGGCGGGCCGCTCGGTAATGTTTGGTGAGCCGCGCAGCTACGGTCTGGATTTGATCTACAACTGGGGAGGCTAATCCCCTGCGGCTCGCTGAACACCATCTTGTTTTTTCCGTATGAAGGTCGGCTCTGCCGGCCTTTTTTATTGGCTGATGTCGCGTGTTAGTTGCATCAAGCAAGGCGGCGTAACATGGTCTTGGGAGGCGGGTAACAACAGCTGATATGGAAGAAAGCGCCCACCAGCGGTGCTGGTGGGCAACGTGTTTAAGGCGCCGTTTGTTGTGGTGGGAGTAGCGGCAGATTCACCGAGCCGCTAATTTGCACAGGAATGGGTAGGGGAGACGCTGAGGTGGCGTACTGGCTGGGGTAGGAGCCATAGACCATCAGTACCAGCTTGTCGCCAGTTTGCATACGGCTCATTACCCCGACCAAGTTGCTCTGGTAGTCGCCGAAGCCTCTGAAAGGTGTTATCTGATTCATTAGCGGCGTGGGCGGCTGAAGCGGGTTGCTGTCGGATTCTCTAATGGCCAGTCCGACAAACACAATGGGCTCAATCAGCGGGGCGCCTGCTTGCTGGTCGGCAATGCTCATGCTCAAGCTGATTGTCGGTACGCCGGCGATTACCTCATTGTCAGCCTGGGCCGTGTAGAGCTCGATCTCAGTGGGTAGCAGGTTGGCTTCGTGGGCAATGATCGGCAGCGGGCTGCTAAAGGCAAAGTTGTCTCCGCCGTAAGGCACATCGTTGAGTACGATGCCATCATTACCTTCACTGCCTAAGTTGAAGCAAACCTCGGGAATCTCGTCAGCGGCGCCTTGCACAAACTGCAGCTTTTCTTGAAACCAGCTCACGGTTGTGTCGGTAGTATTTAAGCGTCCGCAGACACTTTGACCGTCGCCACTGTCGATGCCGTGGCCGGCGGCTTTGGTGAACAAGCGCACATCGCCGCCCTGATCACTCAAACAGCGGTAGTTTCGGTAGGCATCATTAAAGTTAAACAGGGTATCCATGTGGGACTGGGTAATGAACGCGTCAATAGACCGCAGGCTGCCGTCGGCCGTCGTGTCGTTCTCACCGGCGCAGTGTGAGGCTGGGCTGTGGCGGTAGAGTAGCGCCAGCTTATCGTCGGCCAAGGTGTTTGCTGCCAAGCCGGTGGCGAGGCCTTCGTTGACTTCCTGGTCTTGATTGCCAGCCAGGTTGCCGCCAGCCGACAGCACGCTTGCCCAAAACGTTTTAAACACATCGTTTGGATACAGGGAATAGCGCAGGTCGTTCCAGGTAATGTCCGGGGCGATCGCGTCCAGGCGGTGTTCTGGGTCAATCGCGTAGATCATTAATTGATAACCGCCACCGTAGGAGCCTCCCACGGCGCCGATCAGCGGATTGTCTTTCTCGGTAGCGGGAGTCGGGCCATTATCTGCATAGGCAAGCTGACTCAAATTCTCTTCGGCCCAGTCCAGCACTTGTAGCCAGTCTTTGCCTTCCAGGTCGGGGTCCAAAATGCGGATGGTGCCACCGGAGTCACCGTGGCCACGTTCATCCAGGCTCAGTACGTAAAAGCCTTCGTCGAGTAAAGCTTTCAGCAAGCCACCGGTGGGTCGGCTTGACTGACGGCTGCCAGAGTAGCCATGGCTGTGCAAAATCAGCGGATAGCTCTCCTCCGAGGACAGCGATGTGGGTTCGTGCAGGGTGAACGCAATATTTTCGCCATCGACATTCGAAGCAAGGTTTACATCGTAGGAGATGCCGTCGGTAATGGTCGCTGGCGGGCAGCCATCGGCTTCAACGGCGGTGCCTGGCGGGGTGTTGGGGCACTGGTCATTGCCATTGAGTACCCCGTCGCCGTCGTTGTCATCTTTTTGCACATTACTACAGCCCTCACTGTCGACGGTTGCACCGGCAGTGGTATTGGGGCAGATGTCGTCGGCGTTATTGACGCCATCGTTATCGTCGTCCAGTTGTGAGGGCGAGCAGCCCTGAACATTGGCGGTTTCCGTTGCCGGGGTGGCCGGGCAGTCGTCTTGACCATTGCTAACACCGTCGCCATCGTCGTCGCGCTGTGCGTCGGAGCAGCCATTTTGGTCAACGCTGGCACCTGCCGGTGTCAGTGGGCAGAGATCCTGGGCATTGCCAACGCCGTCGCCATCGTTGTCGCCGTTTTGACTGTTACTACAGCCATTGGCATCCACCGTGGCGCCTGCCGCTGTATTTGGGCAGTTGTCGCTGCTGTTGTTAACGCCGTCATTGTCGTCATCCAGCTGCGAGGCGGAACAGCCATTGGTATCGACGCTTTCTCCTGCTGGCGTGGCTGGGCAGCTGTCGTTGGCATCTGCAACCCCGTCGCCGTCAGCATCTTCAACCGTAATCGCGCAGCCCTGAGCATCGACATCGGTGTTGCTTGGGGTTGCCGGGCAACTGTCAGATTGGTTGCTCACGCCGTCGCCGTCGTCATCCAACTGCGAGGCAGAACAGCCGTTGCTGTTGGCGATTTCGCTACTGGGCGTGGCGGGGCACTGATCTCGGGTGTCGGCAATGCCGTCGCGGTCGCTGTCAGTGCTGCCTCCTGAGTTATTGCTAGAAGAGTTGCTGCTCGAGCCACCACAGGCGGCGAGCATGAGGGTGAGCAAGAGTAAGCTGAGCGACTTCCTCGATGGGAAAAGCAGCGTGCGTAACGTCATGGCAAATGTCCGTATTGTTAGTATTGTTCGGGTGCTGGCGAGGCGGGCGATGTCACGTTGTAGCAGGGGCAGCCACTGGCTGTGCTTGTGCGAGTCGCCGCCTGAACTGCGAGCAGCAGTCAGAAGTGTGCGCGGCTGACACAGTTATGTCAATTCGTGAAATTGAGTGCGGGCAGGGTCGCTACAGCAGGGCGACTCATCTGAATGGCGTAATCCGCATAGATGAGTTGCCAGGATTCTCACCTACTGGGACGAGGGGCGGGCTTTACAAAGCTGACTAGATTCGACGTGTGCCCACGAGCACCACAATAATCATTGAATGGAGTCACGTCATGTCACAACAATGCTCGCCTTTTCCTCCCTACCAAATTCAGGCGGAGGACATACCCGATCGCTACCCGAGGGGGTGGTTTTGCCTCGGATTACTCGACGACTTTCGCCCGCCTGCGGACAGCCCGCAAGACATCGACGGTTTTGGTGGCAAGGTCGTCGTGCGCTGTCGCGGCTCACAGATTGACGCGAGTCTCAATGGCAAGCGTCTGCCGACCCTGGCCCGCAACCGCTTGTTGCTCTGCTGGTACGACCCCGATGGCAATCCGCCGCTGGCTGTCCAGGAGCCGCCAATTATGGGCGAGTGCGATACGCGTCAGTGGAGCCGCTGGCAGATGCGGGAGTACCGCATACACGCCAATTGCCGCGAGCTGATCGACAATATGGCCGATGCGGCGCACTTTGGCCCCGTGCATGGTGCAAATGTGCGCAGCTTTCGCAACGTTATGGATGGCCACACCTTTGTGCAGGAAATGCGCGGCCACAGCGAACGCCTGTCGGCGGAGAGCGAGCTGTATAGCTACGCCAAGTACTATGGCCCGGCCTACCAAACAACGTATATGCGCGGCAGTTACGACGGCCACACCGTTGAAAGTTACCTGCTGCTCAGCCATTTGCCGGTGGCGCGCGAATGCTTTGATATTCGCTACGCGGTGATGGTGAAGCGCCTGCCCCATTTGAACGAGGCGCAAAATGCTGAGCTGTGCAAAATGTATGCGGAGAAGGCTTTTGAGGCCTTTGCTGAGGATGTGGCGATATGGCACAACAAGACGCGCATCGACAACCCCATTCTCTGCGACGGTGATGGCCCGATCCACAAACTGAGAACCTGGTACGCACAGTTTTATCAGCCGCTGGCGGAGATCAATGAAGAGCGTCTGCGCTACCGCGAGTACCAGTTGCGTTATGACTAATATCGCGGCCCCAATTGGGGCCGCTATTCACCGCTCATGGAAGCAGCGCCGAGCAAAGCAATGTTAAGCAAAGCAATACCAGGGAAAGGAGAGAAAAGCATGCGCAGTTTGAAGGATCGCTTAAATATTGATGTTGTCGACAGCATACACATTCGCGCACCCGCTCAACGGGTATTCGCGACCGTGGCGAATTATCCGGCAATCGCCAACTGGTTCCCGCCCTATTCATGCAGTGTGGAGGGCGGTGGCGATATCAAGGAGGGCGCGCTTGTGCAGCACCGCTATGGTCGTCCGCCATTTGTGCTGAGCCGCTTTACACGCCGTATAGAGCGTATCGTGGACGGCGAGCGCATTGAGGAGCGGTATATCGATGGAGACTTGCGTGGCACCGGGGTATGGTGTTTTGAGCAGCACGGGCAGGAAACATTGGCCAGTTATCACTGCCGGGTGGAGGCCCTGAGCTGGTTCGCTCGACTCGGCTTTGTTCTTCAGGGCAGTCGCGCCCACAGCGAGGTGTACCAGCAATACCTGGCGGCCTTAAAGCAGCAGTGCGAGGCCGCTGGCGTTTAACGTATCAAGGAAGAAGTCATGTCTAAAATCGATCAAGCCCCGCAACATGCCGCGTTACCCGGCGGTGGTATTCAGTATTACGACGCGGGCAATGGTCCCTGTGTGATGCTGATCCACGGTTCTGGCCCAGGGGTGAATGCCTGGGCGAATTATCGCGATAATTTGCCGGTATTTGCCGAGCATTTTCGCTGCATCATGCCTGACTTGCCCGGCTACGGCGGCAGCGATGCGCGAGACGGAGACCCGGTACAAAGCTGCGTGGCCGCCTGTGTTGAGCTGCTCGATACCCTGGACGTTTCCCGCGTACATATTATTGGTAACTCCTTGGGTGGCATCGTCGGTTCGTATATTGCGGCGCAGTATCCCGAGCGGGTCGCCAGCTTTATGACTATCGGCGGAATTGGCTTGAATCTGTTCTGCGCTTTTCCTGGGGAGGGGCTGAACTTGCTAACGGCCTTTACCGAGCAACCCAGCCGCGAAAATTTACGACGTTGGTTGGCGTCCATGGTTTACGATCAGGCAATTATTACTGACGAACTGCTCGAGGCGCGATACGCGGCGGCAACCGAGCCCGTCACCCTGGCGACCACTCGGGCGCTGTATTCTCGGTCGGCGATCGCTGCAATTGCCGATTACCGGCGGGGAGAAAACGCCGCGCAGGTGGTCGCGCATTTGCCCAGCATTCAGGCGCCGACGCTAATTACCTGGGGACGGGATGATCGCGTGAGTCCACTGGATATCAGCCTGTTGCCTATGCGGATGATCCCCAATGCCGAGTTGCATGTTTTCCCCAACTGCGGCCACTGGGCGATGATTGAGTGCAAAGCGCGCTTTGAGTCTTTGGCCATCGACTTTATTAACGACGCGGAGCGCCGTTATGCGCAGGTGCAGCCATGAGCGTCGCAGCGATGCTGGGCTTGGCGCTGGCAATGATGGCGCTGGCAGCGCTACCAAGCAGTAGTGTGTTGCTGGTAGTCGCCTGCAGTTTGCGCGGTGGTCGGCGCCACGGTCTTGCCGCAGCGCTGGGTATTGTTATTGGCGACCTGCTGTTTGTCGGCCTCGCGATTGGCGGTGTTGCCGCGCTGGCTCAGGCTATGGGCGCGGTGTTTATCGTGGTTAAGGTGGCCGCAGCGCTGCTTCTGCTGAGCGTGGGCTTACGCTTGTTGCTATCATCCCGCGCCGGTCACTCTCAGGCCTTACCGGCGGCGCCCGGCTCGCTTTGCACTAGCGCTATCGCGGGCTTGGTGGTGACACTTGCAGATGTGAAAGCGGTGGTTTTCTACGCCAGTCTATTGCCGCTATTTGTCGACATGCAAAGTGTGTTGCCGGGAGATGTCCTGGCAATTGCGGCAATTACGGTGGCGGCCGTTGGTGGCGTGAAATTGTTATATGTGTTGCTTGCGCAGCGACTGGTGCAAGGATTGCCAGTGATCGCCAAGCGGGGTGAAGCGGCGGCGGGAGTTGGGCTGATCGCTGCGTCTGGGGTATTGCTGTTGAAGGATTAGTTGTCGCCGCTACAGAAACAGGCGACCAATAATGCTGGGTACGGCGGTCTCAACTTTCAAAATACGCGGCCCCAGGCTAAAGCCCTGCATTCCGGCGGCCAGCAGTTTTTCCACCTCATAAGGAATAAACCCGCCTTCCGGGCCGATGGCGAGTAGGCGCGGCTGGTTACTTGCCGCCGGCACACCCTGGCTGTGGTAGGGGTGGGCCAATAGGCCTTGCCGATGTTGCAGCAGTGCTGGCAATACATCTTCCACGAAGGGCTTAAAGCGGGTGGCGCGTTCAATGCTGGGCAATTGCGTGTCGCCACACTGCTCCAAGCCCTCCAGCATGGCCGCGTGGAGGTGAGCGTTGTCGACTAACGGGCTTTGCCAGTAGCTTTTGTCCACCCGGTAACTGTTCAACAAAATAATTTTTTCCACGCCCAGTTCGGTTGCCGAGCGAATGATGCGCCGCGCCACTTTTGGGCGAGGCAGGGCCAGCAACAAGGTCAAAGGGAGCTTTGCCGGAGCGGGCGTATTCAGGTTAACGCGCAGTTCTATGGTGCTGCCAAGTCCAGTGATTTCCGCACTGCCAAGCTGGCCGTTAAGCACGCCGCAGCGCAGCTGCTGGCCAAGTTCAGCGCGAAGTACCTTGCGGATGTGCTGGGCGCGCGCATCGCTGATTTGCACGGTATCGGCGCCAGTGAAATCCGATGGCTGCAGCAGCAGCAAATTCATTGGGCGGGCTCGGCCCACAGGTCGTAGTCGTCAGCGCCTACGACATTGACCAATAGCGCATCGCCTGGGCGAAGGTCGGTAACGCCATCGAGGTAGACTTTGCCATCTATCTCGGGGGCATCCGCATAGCAGCGTCCAATCGCGCCTTCTTCGTCGACGACATCGATCAACACTTCCAATTGCTGGCCGATGCGCTGCTGCAGCTTTTCTGCGGAAATGCGTTGCTGCACTTCCATGAAGCGCTCCCAGCGCTGTTGTTTCACGTCTTCGGGCACGGGGTCTGGTAGGTCGTTGGCGCTGGCCCCATCGACGGGTGAATACTGGAAGCAGCCGACGCGGTCCAGTTGAGCTTCTTCCAGCCAGTCGAGCAGCAACTGGAAGTCTTCTTCGGTTTCGCCCGGAAAGCCGACAATAAACGTTGAGCGTATTACCAGGTCGGGGCAGATTTCTCGCCAGGCTTTGATGCGCTCAAGCGTTTTTTCCTGATTGCCGGGGCGCTTCATCAACTTGAGCACACGCGGGCTGGCATGCTGAAACGGAATATCCAGGTAGGGAAGGATCTTGCCCTCAGCCATGAGGGGTATCATTTTGTCTACGTGGGGGTAGGGGTAGACATAGTGCATGCGTACCCACACGCCGAGCTCGCCCAGTGCAACGGCGAGGTCTTGCATGCGGGTTTCCAGAGCGCGGCCATCGACAAAGTCCAGCTTGTATTTGGTGTCCACACCGTAGGCGCTGGTGTCTTGCGAGATGACCAATAGTTCGCGGCTGCCGGCGGCGACCAGCTGCTTGGCCTCATCGACCACCTCAGCCAACGGGCGGCTGACGAGGTCGCCGCGCATCGCCGGAATAATGCAAAAGCTGCAGCGGTGGTTGCAGCCTTCGGAAATTTTTAAATACGCATAGTGCCGGGGCGTGAGTTTCACACCCTGCGGCGGTACCAAGTCGCGGTGAGGCTGGTAGCTGTCGTCCTGGGGAACATACTGATGAACCGCGCCCACAACGGCGTCAACGGCGGCCGGGCCGCTTACGTCGAGGACTTCTGGGTAGGCATTTTTAATGGCTTCGGCGTCGCTGCCTTTGCCCATGCAGCCAGTAACAATGACCTTGCCGTTTTCATTGATCGCCTCGCCAATCACGTCCAGCGACTCCTGCTTTGCGCTGTCGATAAAGCCGCAGGTATTCACTACCACAACATCGGCATCGTTGTAGCTGGGAACGACCTCGTAGCCGTCTAAGCGCAGCTGGGTGAGTATGCGCTCGGAATCGACAAGCGCTTTCGGGCAGCCCAAACTAACAAATCCCACTTTTTGGGTTTTGTCAGCGTTTTTCTGCGGTGTGTTGTCGGGTGTGGCCATGGCTACCTCGCTATATAGACGGCGCGCATTTTACCTCAATTGCTGCCAGACTGCTCAATCAGAGAGGTGGGGGCGGCGAACGGTTTGGTTTAGCTTGCGCTGCAGCGATCGAGAGCGCTTCGCCAATTTGGTGCACCGCCTGATGGCGTTGAATAAAGGAGCGGGTCACTATGTCAAAAATACTGGGCTTTGATGTCTACGGCACGCTGGTCAATACGGCGGCGATAGAGACCCCGCTCCGTGAGCTTATGGGTGATCTCGCAGGGGTATTCGCTGCGCGCTGGCGGGAGAAACAATTGGAGTACAGCTTTCGGCGCGGACTGATGCAGCACTATGCCGATTTTTCTGTGTGTACGCGCCAGGCCCTGGATTATTGTTGTGAGGCCATGGCGCAGCCCCTTTCCCGTGAGCAGCGCAGCGCGTTGATTGCCGCCTACGCCGAGCTGCCAATTTTTGCCGATGTGCTCGACGCGCTGGCGCAGCTGGCCGGCGAGGGCCATCGACTTTCGCCTTCTCCAATGGGGCTAAAGCAGATGTTCAGGCTATCCTGGCGAAGGCAGAAATTAGCGATTGGTTTGAGGGGGTGGTGAGTGCGGAGGAGGTGCGCGTGTTTAAGCCTAGCCCAGCCGTGTATGCGCATTTTCTGCGGTCAACGGGTGGCCTTGTCGGGCACAGTTGGTTGGTGTCGTCTAACCCATTTGATGTGATTGGCGCGCGCAGTGCAGGTATACAAGCGGCATGGGTAAAGCGCGACGCCAATGCAGTGTACGACCCCTGGGATATCGCACCGAGCGTGTGCGTGAAAAGCCTGGCAGAATTGCCTGCCCAATTAGCAGAGAGGGATGTGAGTGAATAGAGTTTTCGTATTCGTTGCCGTATGGCTGTGGGCGCTGCCCACGTGGGCAGCAGAGGCGGCGTGGCAACAGGCCTATGTCGAGCAAAATATCCGCTTTATTGCCGGACATGCCGGGGCGCCCGCTGGTTTTAAGGCGGGGTTGAGTAACGCCGCGTCGCAGCAGCGTTTTGGCAGCGATAGAACGGTTTATGGCAGTTTGAGCGAGGCGGGCCAGCGGGCCTCGGGTGAGCGTGTCGCGCTGGCGGATTTTTCCCGCGGTATGGTTGAGCTGGAGTTGGCCTTTCAGTTAAACCAAACGGTGGAAGCGCCCATTGCCAGCGTGGCAGAGTTGCAGTCGATCGTTCGCCGCGTGGCCATTGCACTCGAGTTGCCCGACTTAGCGTTGTTGCCGGCTAGCCCCACCGCCAAAGAAATTGTTCGCGCCAATGTCGCCGGTAAATATTTTGTTATTGGCAATGGCGTGTCTCCGCAGGGCCTCGACCTGGATGCCCTGCCGTTACGACTGTTTCGCGATGCGTCAATGATCGCGCAGTCCTATGGCGGCGGCGTGAGTGGCGGTCAGTGGCAGGCCTTGTTAGCGCTGGTCAACCAACGTGTTGCCATGGGGTGGCGCATCACGCCTCAGCAGTGGTTGCTGACTGGCGCGCTGGGCGGCATGAATGCGCTGGAGCCCGGCTACTATCATGCCGAGTCTGTAGCGCTTGGCGGCGTCGCAATAACGGTGTACTGAGCAGCCTACATTGCCAGCGTGTCGGGGCGGCTGTGTTGCTGAACGCGCAGTCCCAGGCGTTTTAATGCCGCCAGCAATTCAACGCTGTCTTCGCGATTTAAAAATGCCCCGACGCGAACGGTTTTTGCGCGGCAACACAAGCTGATTTCCAGGGGTGCCCAGGGGTGTTGGTGCTCCAGCACCAATATGCCACTGTGTTGCTGTGGCCACTGCCATTGTTGCTCTGCGCAAAAATAACCGCTTTCAATACGCAGCTGCTGTTCGTTTATGTGAATCACTTGTTGAATCTGCAGTTTGCCAAAGACGCGCCGCAGTAATACCCAGAGCAAAAATAATTCCAGCCCCATAAAGGGCAAGATCATCCATGCGCCAATAGCCAGAAACCCTGAGGCAAATACCAGATTGAGTCCCGCGATGGCCGCTAAGATGCGCCGGTTACTCTGCCAGCTGGCGGAACGGTTAGGGCGCAGCACAATTTGGCTGCCATCTCGGTTTGTTTGCGTTTCAACCACCAGCCTATCCTCGTGCACTGGCTATAGTTTAGAGCAGGAAAAACCCCACCGATAACTATACGTCTCCAGCGACAGTGAAAGATGTTTTTCCATTAAATGGCAAAGGGTGGCGGGCAGGTAAACTGTATCGCTTTACCTGTGCTGGGGTGGTGCAAATTGAGTGCGCTGGCGTGCAGTAACAGCCGGGCCGATGCCTGCCTGGCTTGTTCATGGGCGTAGAACTCGCAGCCGAGGATGGGGTGGCCAATACTGGCGCAATGCACACGCAATTGGTGGGAGCGACCGGTAATGGGGCTGAGCAGCAGGGTGCTATGGCTGTCACTGCGGCGCAGGCATTGGTAGAGGGTTTGTGCAGACTTGCCGTGCTCAAAGTTAATATGCTGGCGAGGGCGGCGCGGCCAGTCGCAGGCCAGCGGCAGATCGATTATGCCTTGGGTAGGGGCAACGCAGCCGCTGACGACGGCGTGATATTGCTTGGTGATCTGGCGTCGCTCGAATTGCTGGCTCAGGCGGCGGTGGCTGTCTTTATTCCGCGCAATCAACATCAGGCCAGAGGTGGCCATATCGAGTCTGTGCACAATTAATGCATCGGCGTATTGCTGCTGAATACGGCTTATCAGGCTATCGCGATTGGCCGGGTGACGGCCGGGAACTGACAATAAGCCCGCCGGTTTACTCACGGCCAGCAGGTCGTCGTCTTCATAGAGAATACGGTGGGACTCATTGCAGGCGGGCACGATAAATTCAGTGGCTTGTGACACGGTAGGCTCTCGACAGTGGCTGGCTAAATTATGCGTGATCAGTCTGCGTGAGGCGAGTGCTCAAACGGCATCAATTTCGCTGGATTGGACGCCGACGTAGCGGCCGGTAGTCCGTATACTATCGCCGCCGAGAGCCGACTGGCGCTTGACTGCTTACCGTTGCCCTTATCGCGCCGGCCTTAAAAACAGGACAAATGATGAAAATACCGTCACTGCAAGCGCGTCTGCGCGAGTACCTCCCGTATGGGCAGTTATCCCGCCAGCGCCTGCCTTTAGCGCCCGAGCTGGAGTTGTGGCTGCTCGATGAAGCCTACCCCCAGCACCTGCTCGACAGTGAGCAAATTCAGCGCATTATGAACTACCCGGCCTATTGGTGTTTTTGCTGGGCGAGTGGCCAGGTTATGGCGCGCTATATTATTGACCACCCCGAGTTGGTGCGCGGCAAGCGGGTGCTGGACTTCGGTTGTGGTTCTGCGGTGGCCGCGATCGCGGCGGCCAAGGCAGGCGCGTCATCGGTGGTCGCCTGTGACCTGGATAGCGATGCATTGGCCGTCAGTAAACTCAATGCCGAGACCAATGCCGTGAACCTCGCGTACAGCGCAGATTTCTTTGCTGACAGTGAATCTTACGATGTGATTTTGGTTGCCGACGTGCTCTACGATCGCGCCAATTTACCGCTGTTAGGCGAGTTTCTGACACGTGCCAAGACGGTGTTGGTGGCGGACTCCCGGGTGAAGGACTTTTCCTTTCCCGGCTATCGCCACCTGCAATTTCAGCGCGCAACCACAATTCCCGATCTGGCGGAGTCCGAGGAGTTTTCCCGCGTGAATGTGTACTTGGGAGAGCGTTAGGCGGGCCCGTGTAGCGCATCGAGAAAGGCGCTCGCCAGCGGGCTGAGGCGCTTGCCGCGTTGATAGGCGCTGCACCAGGAGCGCTTAATGGGAAAACCCTCCACCTGCAATGCAATCAGGCTACCGTCGCTAATTCCTTGTTCGGCCACGCTGGCTGGCAGCACGGCGCAATCCTCGGAGTCGACAAGAGCGTGGCGTATTGCCTGGTTGCTGCCCAGCACGCGGGTGCGGCGAATCACGCAGCTTTGCTGCTGGCAGTAGTCCTCAAGTACTTGTCTGCTGCCAGAGCCGGGTTCGCGCAGTAGCAGGCGGTTTTCCAGAAATTCATGCAGGCTGAGCGCCCCGGCACCGGCCAGGGGGTGGTGTTTGGCAGCCACTGCCAGCAGTTGATGTTCGGCGAAGGGAGTGTACTGCAAGCCCTGGTCGCTGGGGACGCGAGTCATTATCGCGAGGTCATGCATATTGTCGTGTAGGCGTTTTATCAGGTGCTGGTGGTTGTCGACATGCAGGCTCACCTCCGCATCTGGGTGCTGCTGGCAGAATCGGTTGATGTAAGCGGGAATCAGGGCCTCGGCGCTCGACTCAATAATAATATTCAGGCTGCCCTGTAACTTGCCGTGTAGCTCGGTAAGTTCTATCTCTAAATTTACCAGCCGCTGCTGCAGGTCGCGGGCCGCCCGCTGTAACAGCTTGCCTGCCGGTGTCAGGTAGAGTCGGCGGCCAACGTAGTCGAACAGCGGCTGGCGGATTAATTCCTCCAGGCTGCGTATTTGCGCGCTGACGGCGGGTTGCGTGAGCGACAGCTCTTCGGCGGCGCGCGAGTAGCTCATGTGCTGGCAAACTGCCAGAAAAACATCAACTTGACGCAGAGTAAGCCGTTGTAAGTAGCTGGTTTGCATCCCCGTCTCCTGCAAAATTTACTCGTTTTATAAGTTATTGCTTATATATAGGCAAATAAATATTAATTTCTTATGAGGAATATTTTCCGCTAGGGTGGATCGCATATTTGATACCGGTTTAGGAAACCAGTCGCTATGCTGAAAAAAATCCTAATTGCCAACCGTGGTGAGATTGCGGTTCGCATTGTTCGCGCCTGTGCCGAGATGGGTATTCGCTCAGCGGCCATCTACACCGAACCCGATCGCTTTTCCCTGCATGTTAAGCGCGCCGACGAGGCTTACAACGTGGGCGCAGACCCCTTGGAGGGGTATCTGAATCCTCGCAAGCTGGTGGCGCTGGCGGTGGAAACGGGCTGCGACGGTTTGCACCCCGGCTACGGTTTTCTTTCCGAGAATGCCGAATTGGCGGAAATCTGTGCTCAGCGCGGCATTACCTTTATTGGCCCCAGTGCAGAGGTTATCCGTCGCATGGGCGATAAAACTGAGGCTCGTCGGGCGATGGTGGCGGCGGGTGTGCCGGTGACACCGGGCACTGAAGACAACCTTGCCGATGTCGAGGAAGCGGTGACGGTCGCTGCGGGCATCGGTTATCCGGTGATGTTGAAAGCCACCTCGGGTGGTGGCGGACGCGGTATTCGCCGCTGCGACAGCGAAGCAGACCTGCGACGTCAGTATAGTCGCGTGGTCTCAGAGGCCACCAAGGCTTTCGGTCGCGCTGATGTATTTTTGGAGAAGTGTATTGTCAACCCGCGCCATATCGAGGCGCAGATTTTGGCCGACTCCCAGGGCAATGTTATCCACCTGTATGAGCGTGATTGTTCGATACAGCGCCGCAATCAAAAGTTGATTGAAATTGCGCCATCGCCGCAGCTCACGCCGGAGCAGCGCGCTTATATCGGCGACTTGGCGGTGCGCGCGGCAGAGGCGGTGGGCTATGAAAATGCCGGCACCGTAGAGTTTTTGCTTGCCGATAATCAAATTTATTTTATGGAGATGAATACCCGCGTTCAGGTGGAGCACACCATCACCGAGCAGATTACCGGGGTTGATATTGTGCGCGAGCAAATCCGCATCGCCTCCGGCCTGCCGCTTGGGTATCGGCAAGAGGATATTAGCTATCGCGGCTACGCGCTGCAGTTCCGCGTGAACGCCGAAGACCCCAAGAACGGTTTTTTGCCTAGCTTCGGCAAAATCAGCCGCTACTACGCTCCCGGTGGCCCGGGCGTGCGCACCGACACCGCGATATATACCGGCTACAGCATACCGCCGTATTTTGACTCGATGTGCCTGAAACTGGTGGTTTGGGGACTGACCTGGGAAGAAACGCTCAACCGCGGCGCGCGGGCGTTGAATGATATGCGTGTTCAGGGCGTACGAACCACCGCGCCTTACTACCAGCAAATACTCAAGCACGCGGACTTCCGCGCCGCGCATTTCGACACCAGCTTTGTTGATAGTCACCCCGAACTGATCGAGTACTCCGATAAGAGTCGGCCCGAAGAGCTTGCCCTGGCGGTGGCGGCGGCGATCGCTGCTCACGCAGGACTGTAAACCCAATAATGATTGCAGCCGCTCAGCGGCCACGATGTGCATACAGGAAAGGAAGGCACTATGACTACGCCGATTAAAATTACCGATGTCGCCCTGCGAGACGGCCATCAATCGCTTATTGCCACGCGGCTGCGCACCGAGGACATGTTGCCGGTGTGCGCCGAACTGGACGCCCTGGACTATTGGTCTCTGGAGGTATGGGGCGGCGCAACCTTTGATGCCTGCGTGCGTTTTTTGAAAGAGGACCCCTGGGAGCGACTGCGCAAGTTGCGTGAGGCGCTGCCCAATAGCCAGCTGCAAATGTTGCTGCGTGGCCAGAACCTGCTGGGTTATCGCCACTATGCTGATGATGTCGTCGAGGCCTTTATTGCCAAGGCGGCAGATAATGGCATGGATATCTTCCGGATATTCGATGCGATGAACGATGTGCGTAATTTGCAGACGGCGATCGCCGCCGTGAAGGCCGCCGGCAAACATGCTCAGGGTACCATTTGCTACACCACCAGCCCCGTGCACAACACGGAAACGTTCGTCGAGCAGGCGCGTAAGATGGTGGACATGGGCGTAGATTCCCTGGCTATCAAAGATATGGCGGGCCTGCTGACGCCGAGTACCACCGGTGAGTTGGTCGCGGCGTTAAAGGCCGAGTTTGATCTGCCGCTGGCCCTGCATTCGCATATGACATCGGGTTTGGCTGGGCTGTGTCAGTTGAAGGCGGTAGAGGCGGGCGTGGATATTATCGATACCGCTATCTCGGCCTTTGCCAACGGCACCAGTCACCCGGCGACCGAAACCATGGTTGCGGGCCTAAAAGACACGCCCTACGACTCGGGCCTGGATCTGGAAGTTTTGCAAAGTGTTGCCAAGAAACTGTGGGCGGTGCGCAAGAAATACCGGCAGTTTGAGAGTGAGTTTACTCGCGAAGATGTCAGCGTTCAGATAAACCAAGTGCCGGGCGGCATGATGTCTAACCTGGCGAACCAGCTAAAAGAGCAGGGTGCCTTGCACCGTATCGATGAAGTCTTCGCGGAGATTCCCCGGGTGCGCAAGGACCTGGGCTTCCCGCCACTGGTAACGCCCACCTCGCAGATTGTCGGTACCCAGGCGGTGATGAATATTCTGGCAGAGGCGCCCTATACCACCATTACCAATGAGGTGAAGCGCTATCTGCAGGGTCACTACGGCGCAGCGCTGGGAACGGTGAATGAAGAATTGCGAGCCAAGGCGATTGGCAGTGAAGCGGTGATCGATGTTCGCCCTGCAGATTTACTGCCGCCTGAAATGGAGAAATTGCGCGCAGAAATTGGCGAGCTCGCCGACAGTGAAGAGGATGTACTGAGTTACGCCATGTTCCCGGATCTGGGTCGCAGCTACCTCCAGCAGCGTCGCGATGGCACATTGCAACCCGAGGTTTTAGAGCCGGAACCCGAGACCGATCGCCCCGCCGCGGAAAATGCGGTGCCCACCGAATTTGTGATAGATGTGCACGGTGAAAGTTATCAAGTGGCGATTACCGGCGTCGGCATTAAGGGTAAAGGCAAACGGCACTTGTACATGACGCTGGACGGTATGCCAGAGGAAGTGGTTTTCGAGGCATTGAACGAATACCAGCGCGACGGGGGAAGTGGGCGCCGGCAGGCAACTCAGCCGGGGCATGTTACAACGAATATGCCGGGCAATATCGTCGATGTATTAGTGGCGCAGGGCGATGTGGTTAAGGCGGGCCAGCCAGTGCTAGTCACTGAGGCGATGAAAATGGAAGCGGAAGTGCAGGCGCCGATTGATGGCACAGTTCGTGATATCCACGTTAGCAAGGGAGATCGCGTCACTCCGGGTGAGGTATTAATAGAAATCGAGTAAAGAGCAAGAAAAACGCTTGCAAACCTCAATGATAATGATTATCGTTTAGTTGTGTCGCGGCGGGATGGTGTCTCCCCCCTCTCTCTGACGTTCTTATCCCGTCGCGACCTCTCTCCGTATTGGCCCCGGTTGCTTACCCTGCTTCCGGGGCTCTTTTTTTACGTCCCTCTATTCTTGCCCCTTGTCATGTAAGCAGTTTATGTAATTGCACTACAACGCAGTATTTGTGACATAGCGTCAACATCCTGTTTTCCCTCGCGTAAGCTCTATGGCTCACTCGCTGGTATCAATGCGCGGTGATTACATAACAATAATAGAGGTTGTATCGCAGTGAATAGGGTTATGTTGGGTAGCGGCCTACTGCCGCTTTGTTTTGGCAGTATCGTCACGGTATTACCGATTTTCAGTGCACCCGTCTACGCGCAGTTAGAGGAGGTGGTCGTCACGGCCAGACGCCGGGAGGAGAGTCTGCAGGACACGCCGATTTCTGTTTCGGCGATCGGGGCATCGGCGCTGGAGGATGCGGGCATCACATCGCTGGCGGATGTTAAGAACATCGTGCCGAATTTGCAGATAGCGCCGACGGCGACCAAAAGCCAAGCGATTTTTGTGCGGGGTATCGGTCAGCGCGCCTCAACACCTGAGCTCGACCCAGGAGTAGGCCAGTATTTGAATGGTATTTTCATCGCCCGTCAGGATTCTCAACTCCTAGATGCGGTTGATGTTGAAAACATCCAGGTATTGCGCGGGCCACAGGGCACGCTGTTTGGTAAAAACAATACCGGTGGTGCGATGCTGGTGACCACGGTTGCGCCAGATTTTAGTCGCCCGAGCGGCAGCGCCACGGTCACTGCCGGCTCTCACGGCCGCCAGGATATTAAGGCCAGCGTTAATTTGCCATTGATCGAAAATCAAATGGGCCTGAGGCTCAGTGGCACCGTGCGGCGCCTGGATGGCTACGTTAAGAATATTGTCGATGGCACACGCTTTGGCGATGAGGACCGGCAAGCGGTGTCTGCGCGGCTATTGTGGGACCTTACCGAGAACCTGCAACTCGATGTCTTCTCATTCTGGAGCTCGCAGGATGAGAAAGGGCAGGCGAACAATTGCGAAGTAATCAATGCGCAAGCGGCGGCGGCCACATTCTTTGTTCCCCTGCAGCCTGATAATTACGCCCAGCGATGTCAGCAGCAGGAGGGCTTGGCTGAGCAGCGCAAGGTGGCGATCAACACCGAAGCCAGTTTTTATCGCCAGCAGTCACAGCTTCACGCGATAAAGCTGAATTGGCATATGGGGCCGCTTGACCTTGAGTCGATCACCGCCTACAGCCGTCAATATGGCTTGGGTAAGCAGGAGGACGTTGACGGCAGTGACTTTAGCCTCGTGCACAATGGTGAGCGTTTGGCATTAAAAGCCTTGACGGCCTCCGGCGTCGACCCGGATCAAGAAACGCGTTACCAACTCAGTCAGGAGCTGAAATTCAACGGGCGGTTTTTCGAGGACAAGCTCGACCTGACGTTTGGCGCCTTCTACTCTGCAGAGCGCATCGATGGATTTCCCTACCCACAAATTATTGGCGCCAACGGGGTTCTGGGTATTCCCCCGGAATTTCTGCTGAGTAGTACCGCAGGCGTTGCGCTGCCTGGGGTCGATTTACTGTCGGCGGCTGCCAATAACCTTGTGCTGCCGCTGCTGTCAGCGTCGGTCAATCTAAGCTATATCGAAAATGAAACACGTGCGCTGTTTGTACAGGGTAGTTACGATCTTACGTCCCATCTGCAACTAACGCTGGGTGTGCGTTACACCGAAGATGATAAACAGCGGGAGATTGCTTTATACAACGCCGATTTCAATGCCTTTGGGCTGCGTGAGGGGCTTATTCATGCTCAGGGCGGCATCTATAACCCAGTGCCCAGAGCGTACTTTGACAATATCGACTTTGCACAACCCATTCCGTTTCTCGCGCCGGTGTCGACGTCATCCGAGCTGTCCTTTGACCAGGTTTCGCCAGCGTTGACGGTGAGCTATATCTGGGAGGAGGCGGACATCGCGGCGATCGGCCTCAATAGTTTGATGACCTATGTGACCGTCAGCGAGGGCTATAAATCGGGCGGTATTGGTCTGCGGGGGCGACGCCTCAATGAGTTCGAGCCAGAGGTGGTGGAGAACAGTGAGATCGGGTTTAAGCTCGATGCCCTCGATTCGAGTTTGCGTCTCAATGGTGCGATCTACCATATGAGCTACGACCAAATCCAAGTTCAGCAGGCCGAGACGGGCCCCGGTGGGCCGACCGATGTCATCCTGTTTTTGGATAACGCGGGTTCTGCCGTAGTGCAGGGCGCCGAATTGGAGGCAACCTGGCTCTACGAAGGGCTACAGGTCAATGCCAACGCCGGCTATACCGACGCCTATTATCGGGATTACACGGTATTTTTAGCCGACGGCTCCAGCTTTGATCGCAGTGCCGAGCCCTTTGCGGTGGTGCCAAAAAACACCCGCTCGCTCGCCGTGCAATACCATTGGCAAACGCGCTTTGGCGCGTTCATTCCGCGGCTGCATTACTCTTACCGCTCGGAAATTTTTGTCGGCCTGGATGCCAAGGCCAATCTCTACGATGGCGCGACATTGGGCGGGCAGGAGTTGTATAACGCACGCCTGACCTGGCTGCCCGACGAGAAGCTGCGTGTGGCGATGTACGTGAACAACCTGAAAGACTCGCTGTTCTTTGGCGGCGGGGTGGCACTGGGTGACAATCTTGGCACAACCACGAAGGCGCAGTTGCCGCCGCGTCACTACGGTCTGGAAATTTCGTATCAATGGGATTAATCGAGGCTGCCAAACAAGCCAATGAAATAACGGTTGAACAGGCCGTGGCAGAAGCCGAGGCCTCTGCTGAGCGGCTCTTGAGTATGGCGCGGGGAATAAATGCGGGGCAGTGCCAGCCGGACACCTGGTCCTGTCGCCGTCAGTGGTGTGCAGATGCCGGGACCTATGTCTATCACAGCCATATCGCTGTGAGTGGTCAGGATCGCGAGCGACTGCATTGGCTGAGCAATGTGTTTTTTCACGCGGCTAGCCTGCACTGTCAGCCTTGGTACCCGCAATTTAAGGGCGGTAAACGCCAGGTGTTGGCCAGTCCGCCTGTGGGGAGGGTTATTGATCATCAACTGTGCTGGGGGCGCTTTGACCTGGGGCTGCCAAGCCCGCGTTATTACCGGCAATTACTGTCTTTGCTTCGCCCGGCAGATGACGCTGCGGTAATCGTTGCCCGCTCCGTAGACCACGGCCCGGCGCTGCCAGCTAAGGCCAGGCTGGCTTATACGCTGTCGCCCAATGGCGAGGTCTTGCTGTGGCGCGACGATCAGCTGCACTGGCACCATATCTGCTGTACCCCCGGGGCGGGTATTTTGAATGGTTCTGCTGACCGCTGGCTGATAAATGCCCTGCGGTGGCTGCGCTTAGATCAGTCGGAACGGCGCACCTATCGATGTGAAGCGGAGCAGTTGCGAGACTGGTTACATGCCGGTCAGCCCAGTGTCTCGCCGGCGATCCTTGCATAGCACGCCAGTGCGCGATAGCTGAAGAGTGGAGCATGGAAGAGGTGGCGCCCCGGAGAGGATTCGAACCTCTGACCTGCCCCTTAGGAGGGGGCCGCGCTATCCAGCTGTGCCACCGGGGCGAAAAGCGCAGCGGGAGATTCTACTGACTCTATCTGCGTGGCGCAAAGGCTTCGTCGGCGGTTCGTTATTTAATGAGCGGCTCGCTGTAGCTGTGCTCGATATCCCAAGGGAAATGTATCCAGGTATCTTGAGCGAATTCGCGGGTGTAGTACTCGGCCAGCGCCATCGCCTGAGGTTTGGCGTAGATGGTGACGAATGTGGCCTTGGGCAGCAGCTCGCGGGCAATTTTTGCAGTGCCTCCGGTATCGACGAGGTCGTCAACCAGCAGATAACCGTCACCGTCACCTTCCACTGATTTGAGAATACTAATCTCGCCCTGCTTGTCGTGGTCGTAACTGGCGATACACAGGGTGTCGACGACGCGAAGGTTGAGTTCGCGCGCGAGAATGGCGCCCGGCACCAAGCCACCGCGGGCGATACTGATAATGCCTTTCCACGGCGTAGCGGTGAGTTTGCGCGCAAGGTTACGGGTGTCGCGGTGCAGTTCGTCCCAAGTTAGGTAGTACACGGGCGTTTCGCTGGTCGACATGCTGAGATCCTGGCTGAGTGTAGGGAAAGGCAGTAGGGCGCGATTTTGCAGCAAGCGTGGTGCCCGGGCAAGAGCGGAGATGCTTGTGTCAAAATACCGACATGCTGGTGTGGTTATGCTGCCCGGGCTTGGCTATAGTCAAAAAAACGACAACGGCAAACAGAGAAAATGTGGCACCCATGCCAACGCGCATCCAGTTACTCATCGACGCAGATCCCAATATCATCGCCCACTATCGCCTGTTGTTAGAGGCAGTAGACCCAAACCAGCAACGGGTGACCTGCGTTGAGGAATTGGCACAGGCGAATGCCGTGTTATTAGCCGACGGTGCGCGCCTTGCGCCCGAAGCGCTCGACGAGCGTCCCTGTCTGTTGGCGGGTGCGCTGGCTCAGCAAGGGCGGTGGTCGAACTGCGTGGCCTGTATCGACGCTCCGGTATTTGATTCGCTGCTAGAGGGCTTAGGGCGCCTGGGGTCGATGCTCGGCGATGTCCCATCGGACATTGATCACGGCTTAGTCGCCAGCAGTCCGGCAATGCAGGAGTTGACGCACCTGCTAGCCCAAGTTGCCGACAAATCGGTAACGGTGCTGATTAACGGTCCCTCCGGCGCGGGTAAGGAATTGGTTGCACAGGCAATACACCGTCTTTCTTCCAGAAGCTCTGGCCCTTTTGTGCCGATCAATTGCGGCGCCATTCCCCGAGAGTTATTAGAATCAGAATTGTTTGGGCATGAGCGCGGCGCGTTCACGGGCGCGATTTCTAGCCGCGCCGGTCGCTTTGAGCTGGCTGACGGCGGCACTTTGTTTCTGGATGAGATTGGCGACATGCCGCTGGACATGCAGGTGAAGATATTGCGCGCTATTCAGGAGCGCAGTTTTGAGCGTGTTGGTTCCAGCGAGAGCCGCAGCGCCGATGTGCGAATCATCGCCGCGACGCACCGGGATTTGCCGGCAATGATCGACGCGGGGGAATTTCGCGAAGACCTTTACTACCGCTTGAACGTTTTCCCGCTGCAGGTTCCTGCCTTGTCCGAACGTAAAGAGGATATTCCCGCCCTGGTGCGCGACATCATCCGCCAGCTTGCCGACGACGGTTTGGGCACCCTGGCGCTAGCGCCGTCTGCAGTCGCTTCTCTGCAGGCTCACTCTTGGGCGGGCAACGTTCGAGAGTTGGCAAATTTGCTGGAGCGACTGCTGATTATGTACCCGGACAAAGTGGTGGGGCGCCAGGACTTACCTGACGTCTACCGCGGTGCTGAGGTGGTGTGGCAGCCACCAGCGCGCGTTGAAGTGCGCACGAGCGGGGCGGCAACCGCCGTTGATGAGCTTCCGGTTGAGGGTGTATCACTCAAGGAAGAGGTGGCTGACTTTGAGCAGCGACGGATTCAACAGGCCCTTCGGGCGGCAGATCATGTTGTAAGCCGGGCGGCGCAGCTGCTCGGCTTGCGGCGAACCACGTTGATCGAAAAAATGCGCAAGTACGGCATGTCTGCCGACGTTTAACAGCCGCCGAACAGCTCAATCCAGTTGCCGTCAGGGTCACATACAAAGGCGAAGCCAATGTTTTCGGCAAAGCGGGTAACATCGACGGCAATCCCGACATTGGCCGCTTTGAGCTGGGCAATAACGCTGTTCAGGTCGGCGACGCCAAAGCTGATATAGCGATAGCCGCAGGCAGCGTGGCCACCGCCAGGAATGCATTGCTCGGGCGTTTCGTCACCGTAGTTCACCAGCTTGATGACTGCCGTGCCCAGTCGGTAGCGGTGCATTGTTCCGCCGGGGAAGTCGAGCTTGCCCTCGAAGGCCAAGCCAAGGGTGTTGCCATAGAAGTGACACATGGTGTCGATGTTGTGAGTGACGATGCCGACTTCAATTGTTTCGCTAAGTGCTGTCATGTGAGACGCCTCGATCTTTTTCTTTCAGGCTACCAGAGCGCCTGTACAGACGGCAGGCTTAGCTGGCAAATCTTCATAACAGTTTGAACTGCTTAACCACCGGCAAGTTTGACGGTGTAGCCGCGCTCTTCCAATAGGCGCTTCAGGGCTTGGCGCTGATCCCCTTGGAATTCTAGTTGTCCGTCCTTCACCGCGCCGCCAATACTGAGCTTTTGTTTTAACTCCTTGCCGAGTTTTTTCAGGGCGGTGTCGTCTAGCGGTATGCCGCTGACAATACTCACGCCCTTGCCTTTGCGGCCTTTGGTTTCTCGACGAATACGCACAATGCCATCGCCGCCGCGGGCGCTGCGTTCAGCGTCGGCGTTGATATCTTTGCAGCGGCACTGTTGTTGGGCTTCTCCACATTGTGGACACATCCGGCCTTGGTCTGTGGAGTAGACGATACGTGACATAAAGAGGGTTCACTCGAAAAATTCTGATGCAAAAAAAGTATAATAACCAGCGAGGGCGGTATAGTAGCCCACGATTTTTTCAGGAGCCTGCACCGATGTCCAGTCGCGAAACAGAGCAGCTAGTGGAGCTGCAAACTCAGTTGGCCTATCAGGAAGACTTACTCAATGCGCTTAACGACAGGGTAAGTGAGCAGGACGGCGAACTGCGTATCTTGCGACAGCAGCTGCGCCAATTAGCGCAAGCCAGTCGTGTAATGCGTGAAACGATGGAAGAGCAGGGCTTGGCTCAGCCCGGCTTCGCGGCGGATATGGAGAAGCCGCCGCATTATTAACCCAGTGGTAGCGGGCGCTAGTCGACGACCGAAACTTCCTCGGCCTGGGGACCCTTTTCGCCCTCGCTGAGCACAAACTCCACGAGTTGTCCTTCCATTAGGCTGCGGCGGCCTCGGCCTTTGCCACGGATAGAGCGAAAGTGAACGAATACATCGTCACCCCCCTCACGAGTAATAAAACCATAGCCCTTGCTTACGTTGAACCATTTTACGGTACCGCGCTCGCGCTTGCTGCCTAGGGCGTCAATGATGCTGGGTAGTCGTGGAGAAAGCAGCATGGCAAATAGTAGCGCTGCAAATACAAGAGCTGCGGGCAGTGCTGCCAGGCTAGCCAGCCCCAATTTGGAGAGAGAAAATACCGTCAGTGCGCTGAGCGCTGCAGAAATAATAATTCTTAGAATTAACAACATAGCAATACAGAACCAAAAATAAATAAACAAAACAATGAATTAAGGGCCGGCAATATCGGCCACAGCCGGCGGAGTATAGCACCCCAATTACAGTTCGTCGCCGTGCAACGTACTGAGCTTGAAGCGGCGTGACAGCAACCAATCGGTAACGCGGCTGGGCAACTTACTGAGTGAATACAGCCGCCGATGCCCGTTAGCAACGCCCACATAGGCGGGGCAGCGTGATTGTTCGCTGGCGTCGAAGATACGCTTGGCAACGTCGTCGGCATCACTCGCGTTTTGCTGGGACAGGCTTGCTCGCTCGGCTATGGCTTGTTGCAGTGGCTGGTAGGGCCCCTGTGTTTGCTGTGGCGTCAATTCAGATTCGGCGCGTTCAGCGAATTTCGACCGGATGGCGCCTGCTCTAACCACCATCACTCGAATGCCAAAGGGGGCTAACTCCATGCGCATGGCATCGCTTAACGCGTGCAATGCAGCTTTGCTGGCGCAGTAGCTGCCGGCAAAGGGCGTCACCAAACTTGCTGACACGCTGCCGATGTTTACAACCGTGCTCCCGCGCTTTAATGACTGGCGTGCAGACTGAACAAGCTCAAGCGGCGCGATGCTATTGGTTTGGAATTGCTCGGCGAGTTTTTGTGGGCTGATTTCCAGCATCGGCCCCATCAGGCCAAAGCCCGCGTTATTAATTAATAGATCAATCTGGCCGAACTCCTCGTGTAGCTGAGTGCAAAGCGTTCGAATGTGCTCGGGGTCATTGAGGTCTAATGCGCGCTTGTGAAGGCGAGTGTGCTCCAGCGTAATCGATTCGGGCCTGCGGGCGGTGGCAACCACGTGGTAGCCGCGATCAAGGCCCTGTTCGGCAAGTGCTTTTCCCAAGCCGCTCGAGCAGCCGGTAACCAGCGCTAACTTAAATGAATCTGTCATGGCAACGCTCCATATGCGGGGTGTTTCATCGCGGTAAATCGCAGGCCTACGTTAGTGGAACTACGCATTTTTATGCACCACGCACTGGGAGATGATGCGCTATATCCATGGGTGTTGGCAACGATGAGCCTTCAGCAAATCAGGGAGGGATGATATGCGTGCAAGCACCACTGCGCGTCGGTATGTTGTGCGCCGTTGTGCCTTTCGCTTGGTGTGGTCGGCGCTGTTGGCAACAAGCCTGGCGGTAGGAAGCGCAAGGGCTGAAATTACTGGATTTATCGAGCGACCCGTCCCGTTTGCTGAGACCTTGGCCGAAGTCGACTATTTACTTGACCATGGTGCGGTCGTTCCGCGTTTCTTCGACCTGCTGGAAAACTCGGATCTCGCCGCTTTTCAGGCGCTTCAGCAGCAAATGAGCCGAGCGCAGTCTCCACTGGCAACACTGCAATCGCTAGGGGGGGAGCAACAAGCCCTGCTATCGCTGCAATCTATTGTGTCCGCCTACTCGGCTTACAAGGTGGGGAATGCCGCCGCCGTTCCACTCAATGCTGAATTGGATCAGCGCATAGTTATCGATGCGCTCAGCAAGCTGCATGATCAGTTAGTTGCGCAGATCGCAAGGGATGAAAAACGCTGGCAGAGCGCGCAGCGCAACCGCTTGTTGTTGCTGTTCTCATTGGTGGTGATGGTATCAGCGGCGGTAGTGCTGGCCGTATTGCTGTCGCGGCGTCAGCGCACGGTCTCGGCCTTGCAGGCCAATGTTGAAACGGAGGTGTTGCGCCGCCAGACCCTGATGGCATCAATTCCTGGAGCGGTGTTGATATGCGACGCACAAGGGGTGTTGATTGCCGCCAGCGAAACCGCATCCAAATTACTGGGCTATCGGAATGCCGCACTGATAAAGCGCTCTCTGCGCAGCTTGTTTGCACCGCGATTCGAACACAAATATGAGTTTCTGATGGAGTCCTCGTCAGACCAGGATGCCAGCTTTAAAGGCATCGAGTTGATGTTGATGAGTCATTCCGGCAGTGAAGTGGCGGTTGAGTTATACCCCGGTTGGTACACCGATGCAGACGGCAGCCGTCGCCTGTTGTTATTGATTCGCGACATGAGTGACCAGTACCTGATGCACGAACAATATCAGCACAGCCAGCAGCGTTTTGACCTGGCGGTTATGGCCTCACACGATGCCATATGGGATTGGGACTTGCTCGCGAAGGAGGTGTACTTAAGCCCTGCATGGCTGAAAATGGTCGGGCTGTCGCGCTGTGACGAGCGTGACGGTTTACGCGTGCTGATGAACAGTATTCCGGAAGCGGATCAGCAACGGCTGAATCCGGAATTCATCGCGTTTTTGAAGAGTGATGACAAGCTGTTTTCTGGGGAGCACAAGATACGTCGTCGGGACGGTTCCGTGCTTGAGGTGAGTTTTCAGGCGGCCGTGCAACGCGATTCTGAGGGGCGCGTTGTTCGTATGGTGGGTGTTCAATCGGATATCAGCGCGGCGAAGCAGGCAGAGCGGCAGCTGCTTGCTGACAAGCATGGGCTTGAAGATCGCTTGCGGTTGCAAAGCATGCAACTCGAAGAAGCGAATCAGCGGGCAGAGCAGGCCAGTAATGCCAAGTCGGCCTTTCTGTCGGTAATGGGGCATGAGTTCCGCACCCCGATGAATGCTGTGGTGGGTATGACTGACCTGTTGTCAAAGTCGGCCCTGAACCGCGAGCAGCGGTTAATGCTCGATACCATTCGCCGTTCCTCTCAGAGTCTATTGGCAACCCTCGACAACATTATCGACTACTCACTGCTTGAAACCGGTGACGTGACATTAGAGGAAGAGAATGTCCAGCTTTGGGATTACCTGGAGGGAGTCGCCTTGGCGGTAGCGCCCATGGTGGCCAGGAATCAGCAGCAGTTTCTATTGCGCATCGATCCGCGGTTGCCAGAGCAATTGTTTACCGACCCCATTCGCTTGCGGCAATTACTGTTAGTGTTGCTTGAGAATGCGGTTAAGTTTTCTGTTTACAGCACGCCGAGAGGCATTGTTGAGCTGCAAGTGCGTCCCGCCAGCGACGTGGAGCGGCAGTACTACGACTGGGCCGAACTTGTCTTTGAGGTTCACGACAACGGTGTGGGGATTCCCGAGCAGGGCAGTCGCGAGTTATTTCGGCCCTTTGTGCAGGCAGAAAATTCTCGAAACCGTCGTTTTGGTGGGGTGGGCTTGGGGCTGGCTGTCGCCGAAAAACTCGTGTCTCTCATGCGCGGGCATATCCTGGTGAGTAGTGTGGACGATGCCGGTAGCTGCTTCTCGGTGCTGTTACCCGCGCAACAGCTGGAATTGAATCATGCGGATGTCGACGCCGCTGGCCTGTCGATTATCGCGCTGGTTAGTGATGAGCGGTTGCGCTTATCGCTGTCGGCGGCACTGAGCCGGCGAGGTTGGCGTGTTCACTTCGTTACCGATGTGCATGGCCTGCAAAAACACTTGGCCAAGATACCAGACGCCTCGCCGCAGTTGGTAATTAGTGAGCGACGTGAGGCCTGCTTGGAAGCGTTGGACACCGTCATCTATTTGCGAGAGCGGCCTGAGCGCGAAGAGTCGCTGCCGGCGGCAAGTGAGCGCGTTGTATTAACTAACCCACTGTTACCATCGCAACTTTACCGCGCCATTGATGCCGCTATACCGTCGGAGCAGGACCCTGACACGGCGGCCGGGCTCAGACCTTGAGCACGTCTTCGGCTTGCAGCCCTTTGGGGCCTTCTACAAGTTTGAACTCGACATTCTGGCCCTCGTCCAGGGTGCGATAGCCGTCCCCCTGAATGGAGCGAAAGTGGACAAAAACGTCCTCGCCTTCGTTTCGGGTAATAAAGCCAAACCCTTTGGCGTTATTAAACCATTTCACGGTGCCAGTTACGCGGTCGCTCATTGCTTATCCTCTTTGTCGCAGTCGGGTCGCATAAAGGTGCTTTCGGTCGGGCGGCGAGATAATTGCCACCAGTCCGGGAAAAAGAGATAGGAAGCGGGCAGAGCGGTCTGCTTCGGGGCGGGGAGCCGGGCTTGCCGGTTGTCAGCGAAACGAGAAAACATCACAGTTGGGTGAATAGCGCTGCCGAGATTGCTGTTTACTATAACGACTCCAGCGCTGTTGTCCATGCTTTGACCCATTCATTTGGATCAAAGCATGGCAATGAGGCGTTACAGCGCCTCTATTTCGCCGCGTTGCTCAACGAGCCGCAGGCGGGCATGCTGCTGGCCTTGCAGCTTTTCTTTTTCCTTCTCAACGACCGCTGCCGGTGCCTTGTCGATAAAACCGGGGTTCCCCAACTTTCCGCTCAAGCGCTGGATGTCCTTGTCCAGTTTGGCAATTTCCTTGTCGAGGCGAGCCAGCTCTGCGGCCTTGTCAATGAGGCCTGCCATCGGGACGAGAACCTCCATATCGCCAACCAGCTGTGTGGCGGCCATCGGCGCTTGCTCGCCGTCGTTCAGGACGCGTATATCGTCCAGTTTTGCCAGTTTCAGCAGGAACTGCCGATTGGCTTCCAGGCGTTGGCTATCTTCCTCGCTGGTGTTGCGCAGCAGCACATTGAGCGCTTTCGAGGGGGGCACGTTCATCTCGCCGCGGATGTTGCGTATTGCGGTGATAACAGCTTTTAACCATTCGGCATCGCTGAGGGCCTGCTCGTCAATGCCTTGATCATTTGAGCAGGGGTAGGGCTGCAGCATAATGCTGCTATCGCCTGCATTAATGCCGGCAATTGGGGCCACGCGCTGCCAAATTTCCTCGGTGATAAAGGGCATAAAGGGGTGAGCAAGGCGCAGGGTTGCTTCAAGAACCTGGATGAGCGTACGCCGCGTGCCGCGTTTTGCTTCGGCGCTGGCGTTGTCGTCCCAAAGGACTGGCTTGGAGAGTTCCAGGTACCAATCGCAGTACTCGTTCCAGATAAATTCATAGACCTCTTGAGAGGCGTGATCCAAGCGGTAGGCGGCCATCGCATCAGCCACGCGCCGCTGCGCTTGTTCCAGGCGCGCGCAGATCCAGCGGTCGGCGAGGCTGAGTTCGACGGGCTCATTGCCCGTGCCGCAATCTTCGCCCTCAGTATTCATCAATACATAGCGGGCAGCGTTCCAGATCTTGTTACAGAAATTCCGGTAGCCCTCTAAGCGTTTCATGTCCCAGTTGATGTCGCGGCCAGTCGAGGCCAGCGAGTAGAGGGTAAAACGCAGTGCATCGGTGCCGTGGGCGCCAATACCCTCGGGAAAGGCTTTACGCGTTGCTTTGCCAATTTTCTCGGCAAGTTGAGGCTGCATCATATTGCCGGTGCGTTTTTGCAACAGGCTGTCGAGGTCAATGCCGTCGATCATGTCCAAGGGGTCGAGGACATTGCCCTTGGACTTGGACATTTTTTGCCCTTGTTCGTCGCGTATCAAACCAGTGACGTAAACCGTCTTGAACGGGACTTGGGGGCTGCCGTCTTCGTCTTTCATAAAGTGCATGGTCATCATGATCATGCGAGCGACCCAGAAGAAGATAATGTCGAAGCCGGTTACCAATACATCGGTGGGGTGGAAGGTTTTCAGGCGCTCGGTCGCCTCCGGCCAACCGAGGGTGCCAAAGGTCCACAGCGCGGAGCTAAACCAGGTGTCGAGTACGTCTTCATCCTGCTGCAGCGCCAACTCGGGGGGCAAGCCATACTTGCTGCGGGCTTCTTCTTCATTGCGGGCCACATAGATATTGCCCTCGCTGTCATACCATGCGGGCACGCGATGGCCCCACCACAGCTGGCGAGAAATGCACCAGTCTTGTATGTCCCGCATCCAACTGAAATACATATTTTCATACTGCTTGGGTACAAATTGGATGCGCCCGTCTTCTACGGCGGCAATGGCGGGCTCGGCTAATTTTGCCGTCGCCACAAACCACTGGTCGGTGAGCAGGGGCTCGATCACCAGGCCTGAGCGGTCGCCTCGGGGGACTTTCAGCGCGTGATCGTCGACTTTTTCCAGCAGGCCTGCCGCGTCTAAGTCGGCGACAATCGCCTTTCGTGCGGCGTATCGATCCAGCCCTGCATAGGCCTCAGGCAGGCCGGCATCTAATTCATCGTTCGCGCTACTATCGCTGTTGTAGACGTCTGCGCGGCCGAGGATGGCAGCGTCCTGATCCATAATATTGATCATTGGCAGCTTGTGACGCTGGCCAAGTGCGTAGTCGTTGAAATCGTGCGCGGGGGTGATTTTTACACAGCCAGTGCCGAACTCGCGGTCGACATAGTCGTCGGCAACGATGGGTATACGGCGGCCGACCAGCGGTAGCTCGATAAATTTACCGACCAGCGACTGGTAGCGCTCGTCTGCGGGGTTTACCGCGACGGCGGTGTCGCCGAGCATGGTTTCCGGACGGGTGGTGGCAACGACAAGGTAGCGGCTGCCATCGGCGGTTGTTTGGCCGTCAGCTAGTGGGTAGCGGAAGTGCCAGAGATGACCATTCTCGTCTTTGTTTTCAACTTCCAAGTCGGAAATGGCGGTGTGGAGCTTGGGATCCCAGTTGACCAGGCGCTTACCGCGGTAGATTAATTTGTCGTCGTAAAGGCGAACGAAGACCTCTTGAACGGCTTTGTAGAAGCCGTCATCCATGGTAAACCGTTCGTTTTGCCAGTCGACAGAGGCGCCGAGGCGACGCAGCTGACGAGTAATTGTGCCGCCAGACTCCTCTTTCCATTCCCATACCTTGTCCAGGAAGGCGTCGCGGCCCAGGTCGTGACGGGTCTGGCCACTTTCCGCAGCGAGTTTGCGCTCGACGACCATCTGGGTGGCAATACCTGCGTGATCGGTTCCCACTTGCCACAGCGCTTTGGCGCCTTTCATGCGCTGATAGCGGGTGAGCGCATCCATGATCGAATCCTGAAACGCATGCCCCATGTGAAGGCTGCCGGTGACATTGGGAGGTGGGATCATGATGCTGTAGGCAGGGCCATCTCCGGCGGGGGAGAAATACCCTTTTTCCTCCCAGGTCTGGTACCACTTGCTTTCAATGTCCGCAGGCTGAAATGTTTTATCCATGGGTTTCCGTTCGGCGATAACTGTTGGGCGCAGAGCGCGGGAAGGCGCTAACGCAAAAAGGCGATAAGTATACTGAGTTTTGGTCCTCTGGGCCAAAGCGCGAGAGGATTGTTTGGAGAGGTTTTACGCGGGGGGCGACCGCCGGTGCTCTGGCGCGCTGCCTTAGCGCTGACGGCTTTGTTGATACCAGCGTTCGAGTACGTCGCCGTCGAGCTTAAGCAGACGCCTGCGAAGTTCCGCTTCTATGTCGGGCAGCATATCGTCGATCAATTCTTGTAAAAAAATCTCCCTGCTGTGGTCGTCGTCACCGCCGGCCAGCCAGTCACTGCTGTTACTGGCTGTTTGTTCTGCGCTATCTGAAGGCTCGGCGGGCTCGGTATCGGGTGTGTGGATAATGTCGTTCAGCACCGGGATGTCGTCGCCGGTGTCACTGAGAACGGTTTTTAATGATTGCAGTTCGTCTAACAGGGGAAGTTGTTCGTCGTTGGTGTGGCTCATTGCAGTCCCCCTTATTGGCCGACGTTGTGATTGTGCAGCGGGTAGCCGCGACGCTTGTAAAAGCTGTAGCGCTGCCGCGATGCCGCCAGCGACTGCTCGCGTTGATCGACAATTTCTGCCAGCCGTGTAAAGCGGCTGAATGGCTCGGGCACATCATGGGCGAGATTGATCAGCAGGTCGCAATGATCGCCCATGGCGGTGTGGTCGCCTGCGTGGCAGATCGCTATGTCAGCGCCACCCGCTGCACCCAGCTCATGGGGGAGAAAACTCTCTGGCTTAAACTGCCAAAGACGGTCGTCGAGTTCGGCGGCTTGCTGGGCATCGGCGCAGTGCATCAATATTTGATGACCACTGCGCCATGCTTTCTCGGCCAGCCGGCAGCTGAAATCCATTGCCGCATCGGCCGAGGTACTGCCGATAATGTAAAAATCGACGCGAGTCACCTAGTCCTTTGCCTTGCTTTGCAGGTAGTTGAAGAGCAGACCTACAGGGCGACCAGTAGCGCCTTTGTTGGCACCGGACAGCCAAGCGGCGCCCGCGATATCCAAATGTGCCCAGCGATAGTCTTTACAAAAGCGCGACAGGAAGCAGGCGGCGGTAACGCTGCCGGCCTCGGGGCCGCCGATATTTGCCATGTCGGCAAAGTTACTGTCCAGTTGCGGCTGGTAGTCATCCCACAAGGGCATAGGCCAGGCGCGGTCGCGTGCCTCGTTACCACAGTTTTGCAGCTCTGCTGCGAAGTCGTCTTGATTACTGTATAGGCCGATAGCGTGTTTACCCAGGGCAACAACGCAGGCGCCTGTCAGCGTTGCGATATCGATGACTGACGCGGGTTTATACTTGCCTGCGTAGGTGAGAGCGTCACAGAGCACCAATCGACCTTCGGCGTCGGTATTGAGGATTTCGATGGTTTGCCCCGACATACTGGTGACGATATCACCGGGCTTGGTTGCTCGGCCGCTGGGCATATTTTCGGCCGCCGCGATAATGCCGACCACGTTGACCTTTAACTCTGCTCCGGCAACGGCGCGAAGTGTGCCCACCACACTGGCGGCGCCGCACATATCGTATTTCATTTCATCCATCTTGGCGCCGGGCTTAAGGCTGATACCGCCCGTGTCAAAAGTGACCCCTTTGCCCACCAGTACGTGCGGGCGCTGACTCTTCGCCGCGCCCTGATATTCAATGGCAATCAAGCGCGCGGGCTGGTCGCTGCCGGCGCTAACCGAGAGCAGGGCGCCCATACCGAGCTGCTGCATTTTTTTCTCATCAAGCACGCTAACTTTTACTTTCTCGAACTGTCGAGCGAGTTTGCGTGATTCTTTCGCGAGAAAATCCGGCGTGCATATATTGCCGGGCAAATCACCAAGGCGACGAGTGACGTTAATGCCTTCTGCCGTTTGTTGACCATATTCGACGAGCTTACGGTTGCTGTCGCTGTTGCTGCCTTGCAACACGGCGCGCCGCAATGCACTGCCCGGTTTTGCTTTGCTCAAGGTTTCGCTGTAACGGTAGCGGGACACTTCCAGCAACTGGGCGCTGCGCTGCAGTAGCCAACTGGCTTTGCGCCCGTCGACGCGCAGATCGCCAAACAGAAGACAGCAGTCTTTGCTCTGCTGCTTGTTCAATACAGCAATACCGCTTTGCAGGAGTTTGTCAGCGTCGGCGTCGCTGACGGACTCGCTGTCACCAGTGCCGACCAGCAGCAGCCGTTTGGCGCGAATACCGGGTAAATAGGGGATATAAAGTGTTTCCGCGACCTTGCCTTTAAAATCGCCGCGTTTCAGCAGCGCGTCGATTGCGCCATCGCTTGCCTCGTTAATAGCGGTGAGGGCGCCGCTTAGCTGGCCATTGCTGAAGACGACAAGGCAGTCAGTGGCGATGGTTTTCGGGTCTTTGCAGGGCTTTAGGCTGATTTGCATTGATTCTCTCTCAGACAAACATTCGCAGAGGGCGCCGCGATAAGCGATAATGCGGGCCAGATTTTTATATCGGTGCTTGCTGCGTCCAAAACCGGGACGGGCAGCGTGTTATGGCGCTAGTGTAAAGGGTATTATCTGCGCGTGAAACCATTTGCCAGCAGAGGGGCTTGGTAGCTGTGATTCTTTTTCGTTACCTTGCGAGTGAAATTTTTAAATCTGTATTTGCGGTTACTTTAACGCTGCTGGCAATCATTATGAGCGGGCGGTTTGTAAAGTACCTTGCACAGGTGGCGTCGGGCGATTTCTCGCCCGATGTGCTGTTTCTTATTATGTTGTATCGCCTTCCCGGTTTTTTGGAGGTGGTGCTGCCGCTGGGGCTGTTCATCAGTATTTTGCTGACCTACGGCCGCCTCTATGTCGATAGCGAAATGACGGTAATGAGTGCCTGCGGCATGAGCCGTCGTCGATTGCTGCTCTACACCCAAATTCCCGCCTTTATCATTGCTGCCATCGTGGCCTATATCAGCATGGTGGTGAGCCCCGCAGGTATACAGGCCTATGCGGCGAAGCTGGCGGAGAGTCGCGCAGAAATCGGTGTGAAGGCGGCCGTTGAGGGGCGCTTTCGAATTGATAAGGGCAGTGGCAGGGTCACCTATATCGAAAAAACTGATCGCGATTCCCAGACGATGCGCTCTGTATTTATGGCTCAGGCCGAGCCTCAGCAAAGCGGCGGGGGCGAGCGCCCCTTGGTGTCGCTGGTTACCGCCGAGAGCGGTCGATTTGAAGTGGATGCAGCGACTGGCGAGCGCCATTTGGTGTTGGACAAAGGGGTGCGTTATGTCGGCGAGCCTGGGCAGTCCGATTATCAATTTACCCGCTTTGAACGCCTTAGCCAGCTAATGCGCGATCCGGAAGTAAAAACCTATCGCCAAGAGATCGATGGAAAATCAACGCGAGAGTTATGGCGCAGTGACGCCCTGGAGGATATCGCCGCCGTTCAGTGGCGCATCTCTCTGAGCGTGTTGGTGCCCATCGCGGCATTGATCGCGGTATCGCTGAGTAAAACGGATCATCGTCGCGGGCGCTACGGCAAAATGTTTCCGGCGTTTATGCTCTACATGTTTTATCTGGTGGCGCTCAATGCCGTGCGCGATGCCATTGCCAAGGGCAACTGGCCGGTGCTGCCAGGAATGTGGGTGATTCACCTCATCTTTCTTACGCTGGGGCTTATCCTGCTTTACTGGGATAGTGTGTTGCGGCACTGGTGGCTGACCTGGAGGCGAAGCCGTGGGTGAGTGTCATGCATAAATTAAATCGCTACATCGGCCGCACAGTTGCCGCGGCTATCTTGCTGGTTTTGTTGGTCATCGTCGGTATCGACTTACTCTCCAGCCTGATCGACGAGCTGAAAGAGATACGGGGCGACTATACCTTTGTGTCCGTACTCCAGTATGTCGGCTTGGTGGCGCCGGGTAGTCTCTATAAGTACCTGCCTTTTGCGGCACTGGTGGGCTGTTTGGCGGGGCTGGGTAGCTTGGCGAGCAGCAGCGAGCTGGTGGTAATGCGAGCGGCGGGCGTATCAACCGCCAAGTTGGTGATGGCGGTGGTGCGGCCGACGCTATTTATCACCTTGATTGGCTTGTTCGTCGCCGAATACGTTGCGCCAGCAGCCCAGCAAATTGCGGAAAGTCAGCGCGCGATTGCGCTGCAAAAGTCGACCAGCAGCCACTCGCGGCACGGAATGTGGCACCGCGAAAGCGACGCCTTTATGCATTTCAATGCGGTGCAGCCCAACGGCGTGTTGTACGGGGTGAGCATCTATCGCTTCGATGATCAGCAACGGCTGGTGCAAAGTACCTATGCTGAACGGGCCAATTACCTCGGTGGCAGCTGGATGCTTGAGGATGTCCGGCAAGTTGATTTCAGTGAACAGCGTGCTGAGCAGCAGTTTTTCCCGCAGCGAGACTGGGAGTCTGATCTGTCACCGGAGCTGCTCAATGTTCTTGTGTTGGATCCTGAAGACCTCTCCATCAGCGGGCTGTGGCGTTATGCCAGTTACCTGAATAAGCAGGGGCTGAATGCGGGCGACTACGAGCTGGCGTTTTGGAATAAACTGCTGCAGCCGGTAACCATACTGGGCATGGTGTTTGTGGCGATCTCGTTTATCTTTGGCCCGCTGCGCGATGTGACAATGGGTTTTCGTATCTTCGTGGGAGTGATGGTCGGTATCGTGTTCCGCACCCTGCAGGATATTCTGGGGCCATCGAGCCTGGTGTATGGCTTCGACCCCATCTATGCCAGTGTGTGTCCGATCATCATCTGTTTTGCGGTCGGTGGCTTGCTGATGATGAAGCGCACGTAATTAGCGCCTCTATTTCTTATGCTTGGGAAGTTGTACCACGCGGCTAGATGAAGCAATATCCTGCCAACTTCTTCCCTGCTTATCCAGCCACGCCCACCAGTATCCGGCCCCAAAAAGGAAAAAAGCCAGCGCTGCCACAGGTAGCCGAATAATCACTTGCTGCCATGTGACCTGCTCGCCAGAAGTTGACTCCAGTTTTAGGCGCCAGGCCTGCATGCCCAGGGTTTGCCCGCTTTTTCTCCAGAACCAGCCGTAAAAGGCAACAATAAGTACTAACAGATAGGCGCTGTAGGCCCAGCCCTGCAATGGGGCATTGAGTTCATGCACCACGCTATCGGTTGCCGGTGAGTTGCCCAGCTGCTCGGCATTAAGCAGAAGTGCCGGTAGTAGTGAGGCGACAAACAGCACGGCAAACATCAGGAAGCCGTCATAAACAGCGGCGGCGAGGCGAGGCCAAACGCCCGCCACGGGAAAAGCCTGTTGAGTCATTTTTTATATACCCAAATAAAAACGGCCGCCATTGTAGCAGAGCTATGGCGGCCGATGTTTATTGCCCTTGGGTCTAGAAGTTTACGGCCACCCCGAAGGCCAGAGAGCTGCTGCGGAGGTGGAGGTTGTAGTCGACGGCGAAGTTCTTGCTGGATTTCGCGACGCGAACCCGGCCATTTTCATCGGGAAGAAAGTTCATGGATGCACGTTTATGAATAGCGCGGTAAAGTGCTTTGGCGCCGAGTTTGATAAGCTCTTTTTTCGCCGCATTGCCTGTTTTAGCGCGGTGCTGGTTCATCCAGATGCGATTAAAGCGGGCTTCGGTGGCGCTGTGGGCGATAAAGCTCCCTGTCATTTCATCTTTTTCGATGCAAAAACGCAGGGTTGGCTGATAGCCAGGGCGATGGTCGGCGGGTAAAGTGAGCTCGCCATCGTAGCTGTTGCTTTTACCGGCGTGAGCCAGGGTGCAAAGCAGAGTGGCGGCGAGGGCCAGGATCACGCGCTGCAGGGAAGCGGGAATGATTGCGGTCTGAGTGATCGTGATCATGTGCTTGTATCCTCGGCTATGCTGGAATTATCGTTGTTGAGCATGGACTTAGAATATCCAGCAGGGCGCCGGGAAATAATCCGTAGATGTACCGTAGGGGTTTAGCCATAGGCCCTTAGTGGGCAACCGCTGATGCAATAGCGAATGCCAAGAAAAACTGTGTAGTGAGTCACAATAATGAACAAGGGAAGCCGTACGCGATGCGCATACTATTGATCGAAGATGACCTGAGTGTCGCTGAATATATTGTAAAAGGGCTGCGGGAAAGTGGTTATCAGGTTGAGCACGTGGCCGATGGCAAGTCCGGGTTGGTCAAGGCAACCACAGAGGAATACGACGCCCTGATTGTCGATCGTATGCTGCCCAATGTGGATGGCTTAACCATTATTCAAACCCTGCGAGCGGCCAACGACGCCACACCGGCGCTCATCCTGAGCGCCTTGGGTGAGGTAGATGACCGGGTGAAGGGGCTTAAAGCGGGCGGCGACGATTATCTGGTTAAACCCTTCGCCTTCGCCGAACTGCTAGCGCGCATTGAAGTGATACTACGTCGCCACGAGTCCAGTTCTGCGGTGACACGCCTCAAGGTTGCCGATCTGGAAATGGACCTGTTGGCACACAAAGTGACCCGTGGCGGCGAAACCTTCAACCTGCAGCCTCGCGAGTACAAACTATTGGAATACCTGATGCGCCACGCCGGTCAGGTCGTGACCCGCACCATGCTGTTGGAGAATGTGTGGGACTATCACTTTGACCCCCAAACCAATGTTATCGACGTGCATATCAGCCGGTTGCGGCAGAAAATAGACAAGGGCTTTGATCGTCAATTGCTCAACACTGTTCGCGGCGCCGGGTATATGTTGGATGATTCTGAGTAAGATATTTACCAGCTTTACCTTCCGGTTTTTGGTCAGCTACGTCGCGTGGCTGAGCGTGGCGGTATTTATGGTACTGGCGTTGATTTACGCCTTTATCGCCTACGATTTCTTTAGCGACGTACATCGCTCGGTCAAGCTTGAACTGGAGGCGCTTAGCCAGGCCTACGAAGAGGGCGGTAGCGAAGCCGTTGACGAATTCGTCGAGGTGCACAGCGGGCCGACGCGACTGATTCGGTTTTTTTATTTTGTCGGCGACGCCGAGAAACGCAAAATCGCCGGCAACCTCAATGAGTGGCCCGACGCCAAGGAATACCGCAATGGCTGGATCGGTTTCGACTTTGAGTCCTTAACCAATATGGCGGACCCGGTCGGCAACGAGTTTGTTGCGCTGTCCACCGAGCTGCCAAGTGGCGAGCGCCTGTTAGTGGCACGTCACTATGCCGACGTGCTTAACAGTACAAAGCTAGTCGCTGGGGCATTAACGCGTTCCATGGTCGCGACCATTATCCTCGGGACGATTGGCGGTGCGATCACCGCTGGGCTGAGTTTGCGGCGGATCGAGCACATCAATACCACCCTGCACCGTATCATGAGCGGCGATTTCTCCGAGCGCATTGATGTCAGTGGCAGCACCGGAGACTTCCGGCGCCTGTCGGAAAACGTCAACCAGATGCTCGACCGCATTGAGGTGTTGATGACCGGGGTCCGGCAAGTTTCCGATAATATTGCCCACGATTTGAGAACGCCCCTAACGCGTCTTAGAAATAAGCTCAGCGATTTACACGACGACTGCAGCGACCCCGCTAATCGCGAGCAGGTGGAGGCATTAATAGAGGAAGCGGACGGCTTGCTCGGCACCTTCAGTGCGTTGCTGCGCATTGCTCAGGTGGAGTCAGGAAACCGCCGCTCCGGTTTCGCCGATGTCGACCTGTGCACCCTTGTCTCTGACGTTATCGAGCTTTATGAACCGCTGGCCATGGAGAAAGACCAGCAGTTCAACACCGCGCTGGCGAGGGTGGGCAAAGTCACCGGGGACCGAAACCTACTCTTTCAAGCGGTGGCGAACCTGGTGGATAACGCCATTAAGTACACACCGGAGGGTGGTGAGGTGCAGGTGGGCTTATCGGTTGAGCCCGATTGCTACCGCGTGTATGTCGCAGATACGGGCATCGGTGTGCCGGATGCTGATCGTGAAAAAGTCTTTCAGCGTTTCTTCCGTGTAGAAAGCAGCCGCGGCTGCCACCCCGGTAATGGTTTGGGCTTGAGCTTGGTACATGCGGTGGTGAAGTTGCATGACGGCACAATTAGCCTGGAGGATAATCGGCCGGGCCTCAAAGTGGTGATGCGCCTGCCTCGCCAGAGCAGTGTAAGTAAAAAAGGGTAGGCGGCATGCCCTTTTTAAGCCCTGAACTGCCGCGAATGATGTAAGCGTTTTAGTCGTGGTCGAGAATGTGTAGGTGGTCGGTATTGGGCGCCTTTACTGCGGTCTCTCTGGGCTCTTGAAGGCGACTGCCCACTTGCGCCAAAGAGAGGGCGCTGGTGTCTATACTGACGGCATCCACCTGCCGACGCTCGTTTTCGCGCAGCACCGGGCTGCCCGTCGGGCACAGTGACAAGGTATCCTGGCTGTCGCCAATATTCTCAGCGATGGCGCGCTGTTGTGGGGTGCCTTCGGGGCAGGGCCGCGCTTCAGTAAGAATTCCGATTTTGTCGAAGCCGGCCTGCAAGCGCTGTACCTCCGCCGCATTGAGCGCCTTGCGAATACGGCTGCTGCGCCCGCGCAAGAGTTTGTCTATTTGGTCGGGCGGGCGCTTAAACAGCGCGGCCAGCTGTTGGACAGCGCGATCGCGGTCGCTGCCAACAGCCAAGTGGCCGGTTAAGAAAAGATCGAAACGTTGCTCTTCCATCACTGTTAAGACACTCTGTTATCCATTTGTGCAAGCGAATCTGCGTTTATTACCTTATCTTCACAACTTAGCAGACAGTGTAGAGGGGTGTTAACATTCTGGCGGTAAATTTGTGACTTGGTTGGGTCTTGCTCCGTCGTGCGGCGGTGCCAGGGGCCAACAAGCTGTGCATTTGTCCGACACTAATAGCGAAGTTTATGGATCTTGAAGCTGTTCCCAGTCGTTTTGCTCGCTCTCTGCTCAACCTAGCGGTGGAGCGCGGCTACGATGCGGGCAAAATTCTGCAATATGCGCAGATTCCCTTCAATCCGATAGACAGCCGCAGTGACGGCTATCAGCCTCATATCACCGCGATGCAGTACACGCGCCTGTATCAACAGGTAATGAGCCTGATACAGGATGAAGCCTTTGGCTTGATGCTCGGTCACAAGGTGACCCCGGGCGCTTTTCGTATGATGTGTTATTGCCTGTTGGGTTGCGACAACCTGGGCAAAGCGATCAAACGCGCCTGCGAGTTCTTTCGCACCTTCTACGAAGCCGATACCCAGATTCAGTTAGATACACGCCGAGACAGTGCCATCGTGGGTTATGGCAGTGTCAAGAAAGGCTTTGCCGGCGATTTTGTGGAGGCCTCCGACCTCTATGGCCTGAGTTTGTGGCACCGTTTCTTTTGCTGGCTGGTGGGCACAAATATCGAGCTAAAAGAAGTGCGCTTCGCTGGTCAGGCGCCCCGGGAGCGGGCGCGTGTGGTGCGCTATCAGCAGCTGTTCGAATGCCCTGTGTACTATGGCCAGCTGCGTGATGAATTTGTCTTCGACACGCGCTATCTCAATTTTCCGCTAGTGCAGAACGAGCGCAGCTTAAAAGAGTTTTTGCGCACGGCGCCTTATCCGCTCATGGTGCTGAGCAGTGGTCGTGACGATGGCAGCCTGGTCGCCAGGGTACGCGCCATGATCGGCCAGGATTTCTCGCAAGGTTTCCCCAGTTTTGAACGGATCACCGAGGCCCTCAATATGTCGGCGCCAACACTGCGGCGGCGCCTAAAAAAAGAGGGAACGACCTTCCAGCAACTTAAAGACGAGTGTCGGCGCGATGCGGCGATGGCCTACTTGAGTGGCTCAGAGCTCTCCATCAATGGCGTCGCCGCGCTGATGGGATTCACTGACCCCTCGGCGTTTCACCGCTGTTTCAAAAAGTGGACTGGCATCACGCCGGGCGAGTTTCGTCAGCGAGAGCGCGATAGCGAAAGCTAACACCTGCCTTCTTCGGCTAAGTGGCTGTTAAATAAAACGAAATATCATAGATGTCAGTCCATTGACCGGATATGTTATTGCCCGCATCCCAGCTCAGACGCCATGCTTTGCCTATTTGACGTAACCCCAATCTACTTTGGCAGGACACAGCATGGCAGACGCTTTTATTTACGATGCGATTCGCACCCCGCGCGGCAAGGGCAAACAGGGCGGTTCGCTCTACGAAGTAAAACCTATTGACCTGGTGACGAATCTTCTTGAGGAGATGAAAGAGCGCCTCAATTTGGATACCAGCAAGGTCGAAGATTTGATCCTCGCCTGTGGCGAGCCAGTCAAGGAGCAGGGACAGAACATTGCCAAAGCGGCACTGGTCTACTCGAGCTGGGACGACATTACTACCGGTGCGCAGCTTCACCGCTTCTGTGCAGGTGGTCTGGATGCCGTGAATATGGCGGCGGCTAAAGTCGCTTCCGGTTTTGAAGAGCTAGTGGCTGCGGGTGGTGTTGAGTCCATGTCGCGCCTCGGTATTGGCGCCAGCGGCGGTGCAACCGGCGATCCGTGGGTGGCGATGAAGTCCTACTTTATCTCCCAGGGTTTGGGCGCCGACATGATTGCCACCATGGATGGGATCAGTCGTGAAGAGGTGGATGCGTACGCAGCGCGCTCACAGCACCGCGCAGCGCAGGCGCGTGACAATGGCTACTTCAAGTCCATCGTTCCCGTCCGCGATATGAACGGCGTTGTGGTGTTAGAGCAAGATGAGTTGATTCGCGCAGAAACCACTGCCGAGGGCCTGGCTAAACTGAAGCCGGCCTTCCAAATGTTCAACGATTTCGGTCACGGCGGCGTCGCCAAACTGAAATACCCCGAGTTGGAAAATATCGAATGTGTGCACACTGCGGGTAACTCCTCGGGTATTGTCGACGGCGCCGGCCTGGTGCTGATCGGCAGCGAAGCCGCTGGTAAAGAGCAGGGCCTAACACCGCGCGCACGTATCGTTAGCTGTGCGCTGGTTGGCAGTGAGCCCACCATCATGCTGGACGGTCCCGTTCCCGCGACACAGAAAGCACTGAAAAAAGCCGGCCTGAGCGTTGACGATATCGACCTGTTTGAACTCAATGAGGCCTTCGCGTCGGTGGTGCTGCGTTACCAAAACCGTCTTGGTATTCCCGATGAGAAAATTAACGTCAACGGCGGCGCCATCGCCATGGGTCACCCCATTGGCGCGACGGGTGCAATGATTCTCGGCACCCTGTTGGATGAACTCGAGCGTCGTGACCTGAAGCGCGGCCTGGTTACGCTGTGTGCCGGCGGTGGTATTGGCATCGCGACCATCATCGAGCGCGTGTAATTCGCGGGAATAGTGAATTTTTGGCTCGGCACTGGCTGCCGAGCGGCAAAGAGAGATACAGAACAATGGGATATATTCGTTTAGAGAAAGACGCAGACGGCATCGTTGAATTGATCTTTGATCAGCCGGGTAAAACTGTAAATACCATGGGCCTGGAATACGACGAGGCCATGCGCGCAGCCGTGGCAGAATTGCAGGGTATGGTCGAGGCTGGCGGCGTCACCGGTATTTATCTGCGCAGTGGCAAGCCCAACCAATTCTTTGCTGGTGGCGACATCAAAGAGATGTTGGAGATGGATCTGAATCCACCTGCCGATAAGAAAAAAGAAATGTACGACGGCATTATGGCGACCAAAGCGCCACTGCGTACCCTGGAAACCCTGGGTGTGCCCGTAGCGGTGGGTATGAATGGCCCGGCGCTGGGTGGCGGTTTTGAAATCGCCTTGGCGTGTCACTATCGCGTGGCCGTCAAAGGCATTCAAATGGGCTTGCCAGAGGCGATGATCGGTTTGATGCCTGGTGCCGGCGGTGTTGTGCGTATGACCTACCTGCTGGGTATGCAGGAAGCGATTGGCCTGATTAGCCAGGGCCGACGCCTGAAGGCGGATAAAGCCCTGGAGAAGGGCCTGGTTAATGCCCTGGCCGATGACGAAGCGGATATGCACGCCCAAGCCAAGGCGTGGATCAAGCAAAATGCCAACACTGAGGGCGGCGTTAAGCAACCCTGGGATAGCGAAGGCTACAAAATGCCCGGCGGCGGCCCCGAAGAGGAAGCCAACCAGGGACTGACCTTCTTTGGCCCCGCCAATGTTATGGTCCAGACCAAGAACCTGATGCCGGCACAAAACGCCATCTTTGCCTGTGTGGTTGATTCTGCCCGTGTCGATTTCGATACCGCGCAGAAGGTTGAAGGCCGCTATTTCCTCAGCTTGCTGCTGGATCAAACGGCCCGCAATATGATGACCGCCTTCTTCGTGCAAATGGAAGCGTTGAACCGCGGCGCCAGCCGTCCGCAGGGCCCTGAGAAATTCAGCTGCCAGAAGCTCGGCATCATCGGTGCCGGTCAAATGGGTGCGGGTATTGCGACAATGGCCGCTCAGAAAGGCATTGACGTCGTACTCAAAGATATCAGCATGGAAAATGCTGAGCGCGGTAAGGCCTACGCCGAAGCCTACTTTGATAAAGGCATCAGCAAGGGCAAGGTGACCGAAGAGAAGAAAGCGGAGTACATGGCGCGCATTCTGCCCAGCGCTGACTACGCAGACTTGAAAGGCTGTGAGCTGGTGATTGAGGCGGTATTTGAAGACCGCAAGATCAAGGCAGCGGTAACGCAGGAAACGGAAGCGGCGCTGGATGCCAGTGCAGTGTTTGCCTCGAATACCTCAGCCTTGCCAATCACCGAGTTGGCGCAGGCGAGTAGCCGCGCTGAAAACTTCATTGGCATGCACTTTTTCTCGCCTGCTGAAAAGATGCCGCTGGTTGAAATTATCCGCGGCGAAAAGACCAGTGACGAGACCTTGGCGAAGGCCTTCGACTTGGCCCAGCAGCTGGGTAAAACCCCCATCGTTGTAAACGATGCACCAGGCTTCTTCACCACTCGGGTTATCGGTAAAACGGTATCTCAAGGGGCTGAAATGCTGGAAGAGGGCGTTAATCCGGTACTTATCGAATCGGCGGCGCGCGACAATGGTTCACCGGTTGGACCGCTGGCGGCGATCGATGAAATCAGCCAGGAAACCGCATACAAAAACGGCCAGCAAGCCAAAGCCGATGCAGAAGCGCAGGGCAAAGTGTGGGAAGACAATGCCGCGTCCCGCATTCTCGATCGCATGGTGAATGAGTTCGGGCGTCGCGGTAAAGTTCACGGCGGTGGCTACTATGAGTACCCCGAAGGTGGCAAAAAGCACATGTGGCCTGGCCTGAAGGAGGCGTATGCGCCAAATGGATACACCGATATGCCCTACGAAGATATCAAGGATCGCCTTGTCTTCAGCCAATGCCTGGAAGCCGTACGCGCGATGGAAGAAGGCGTGGTAACCAACGTCGGCGACGGCAACATCGGTTCCATTATGGGGATTGGTTTTCCCGCGCAAACGGGTGGTGTCTTCCAGGCGATTAATGCCTATGGTTTGAAGGCATTCGTGGCGCGCGCTAAAGAACTACAAGCACGTTACGGCGATGTGTTTGCCGTTCCTGCGCTGCTGGAGCAGCGTGCCGAAAGTGGTGAGTTGTTCCTGTAAGACGCGCATTTTTTGTGAGTGTAAAGGCCGGCATATGCCGGCCTTTTTTATGCCCGCTGAGTAAAATCCAGAAAGGACTCGCAGAATATGTGAGAGCGCGACGCGCCGCGCATAAAAAGGCGCCGCTGATAGTGCCGGACGAAGTCAGTGCTGCCGCTCAGGTAGCAGGCGGTGTCAGATAGCGCTCCCAACTTATCAAGCACATCATCCAGTTCCGAGGCGGCGCTGTCTGCCCAGCTGGCGCTTGCCACGGTGATATCCGCCTGCTTGGCCAGCTCCTCTAGCGTCGTGCAGTGGTAGGCTTGCTGTGTCGAGCGATAGGCGTGGATCAACGTAATGGGTGTGGCGGGGAGTTCTTGCAAGGCGTGTTGGGCCAGGGCAAGGAGCGGCGCCAGGCCGGTGCCGTGACCCAGTAATAATATACGCTTGGTTCGCGCGTCGCTGCGCAGTGTGAAATCTCCGAGTGGGCCTTGCAGCGTGACCTCACTACCTACCTCGGCGCGGCACAGCGCGTCGCTGACTTGCCCGCCCTCGTAGCGGCGAAGTTGCAGCCTCAGGTTGCCATCGTCGGCGAGGTTGCTCGCGGAATAGCAGCGGTAATCGACGCCGTTTACTGACACACTAAAGTACTGACCGGCCTGCCAGCGCAGTCGCGTGCCTAGGGTGAGTTCCCAAACCTGTTCGTTCAGAGCGCTTCGCGCGACAATCCTGGCAGTGTGTTGGTCACTTTTTGGGGAAACACCGCGAATTTCTAAGCCTTCTGAGGGCTGTAACTGGCAACTAAGCGCGATACCGTCGGCTTGCTCATCGGGGCGCAGCCCCTGTTGCGCGAGGTGCATTTGCTGCGCCGCCAGTGGGCCGTTTACTTTGACTCGGCAGCTTTGGCAAGCACCTGCTTGGCAACCGTGAGGAATCTGCTGGCGGTGACGCAGTAAACACTGCAACACAGTCTCCGTTGGCAGGTAGTCCAGGGTTTGATCATTGAAGCGAATGCTGGGCATAGTGAGTTGTCTGCTGCGAGATAACCCGGAAATGGTACTTTGCCTGGCGTGGGCTGTCAGCGACTTTTTAACGGACGAATAGCGGTGCGTAGCGCAATGGAGAGGAGGGAGAAATACGGTGGCTGACAGCGAGAAGCAGATAGTAGAGAGCTGGCAAAGGAATGCTGCACCTTGGGTTGCTGCCCTTGATCAACAGGCAATCGCCAGCCGGGTGGCGGTAACAAATGGGGCAATTGTTAACGCTGTGCTGAGCCATCACCCGCAACGCGTTCTGGATGTGGGTTGCGGAGAGGGCTGGCTAATGCGTGAGCTTGCTGGGTACGGTGTTGACGTTGCCGGTTTTGATGCCGTCGCCGAATTGGTGGCGGAGGCAATAGCGCGGGGCAGCAAGAATTGCCAGTGCATTGCCTATGAGGCGCTAGATGAGGTGGTATGGCCGCAAACATTCGATTTGGCGGTGTGTAACTTTTCTCTGCTGGGTGAATCAGTCGAGCAGCCCTTGAGGTCGCTCAAGCGGGCCTTGGCGGCTAGTGGCCATTTATTGGTGCAAACCTTGCACCCCTGTTTTATTACACGCGGCGAGAGTTACTACTCAAGGTGGTTAACGGGCAGCTGGGAAGGCTTGCCTGACCACCTTCATCAGCAATTTAAGGATGCGCCGCCGTGGTATTTTCGCACGCTCGGTGACTGGTCTTTAGTATTTCAACGGGCGGGCTATAGCATCGCGAACGTTGAGGAGCCGAACGCGGGCAAGGGTGCGATGCCGTTATCCATTCTATTCCATTTGCGCCCCGTGTAAGGTGGCGTAACGAAAACTGCAAGCAGTGGGAGGGGAAGTGTCTACTAAGTTGTCTGCGCCCGGCAGTGATACTCATAATATCGTTATTGCCTACGTATTGTGGCTATTCGGCTTCATGGGGGCTCACCGTTTCTATTTGGGACGGCCGATAAGCGGAACACTGTACTTTTTTACCCTGGGCTTGTTTTTTATCGGCTGGATTATCGACTTAGTGTTGATTCCCGCCATGGAACGCTCCGCCGATCGACGCTATCAATCAGGCACTGCCAGCTATTCCGTCGCATGGATATTGCTAACCTTTCTGGGTATTTTCGGTTTGCACCGTTTCTACCTCGGTAAATGGCTGACTGGGATTGTGTATTTACTAACGGGCGGCGTGTTTCTGCTTGGCGTTATATATGACTACTGGACGCTCAACGAACAAATCAGCGAGCACAATACACGCCTCTTCCACTAGCCTGAGAGGGCCTCTTCACAGGCCCTGGTAGTCTTAACAGGCGCTAGTAGCGCGTCCAGCTGCTGCCATCGAGTGACAGATAGCTCTCGCCGTCGATACTGAGCATTGTGCTGCCATCATTCTGAGAGACGGGCTCGGTGCGGGGAAGGGTGCTCAGCCAGTCACTGGTGCTAAATTGCTTACTGGCAAAAATATCGGCAGCCATAAAGTCGGCCAGCAGTTGGCCAATAGCTTGATAGCTGCTGGGCTGAGTAATACGCGCGGCGGGGCCCTGACGCTCCAGGTTTGGGCCAATGAGCTTGATGGCAACCGGCACTTTTGTAATCGCCGGTGTGGGAATTTCACGCATTCCCGGAATTTGCATGGCGTCGCCGCGCAGCCCCGCGCCGTGCTCGGGGACTAGCACGACAACAACATTTTTGCCGCTTTGCTGAAGGCGGTCTAAGAAGCGTGAAATATCGCCAAATAAGCGATCCATTCGGCGCTTATAACTTTGTGCGCCGCGCAGATTCTCCCGACTGTCCAGTAGGCGGTTGCCATCGTGCAGGCTGGTGGTGTTGTACAGCGCGACTGTCGAGGGAGACGGCGATTGTAGCCGCTGTTGCCACCAGTTCTCCAACACCGCGAGGTCGCTGTATATCGGCGATCCGTCAAAGGCCTTCTGCGCTTGGGGGATGCCCGCAAGGGGAAACAGTTCGGCGTCGACGTGGCCAAGTTGGCGTGTGCTCTCGAGAAAATTGTCGAAGTGACCATCGTGATTCATCAACAGGGCGTGGTCGTAACCCTGTTGCGTAAACTGGGTCATTAGCAGGCACTGGTCACTGGTTTCTTCATAGAGCCCAGAGTGGGGTAGCTGCCCACAACTCGCTCTGCTTAGCCTGAGAACAGCCGGGCCGCTGTAACTGGTGGCCGAGTTAAATTGTTCAAAGACAAAGTCAAAGCGCTGCAATAACGGGTGCTGTCGCTGCTCAACGACATCAAGGTCGTCCCAGGAGAGGGAGCAAACGCTGAGGAAAATAACGTCGAAGGCCTGGCGTTCTTGCGCGAGAGGCGGGAAGCGAACCTGGCGTCGGGCTTCTCGGCTGAAGAAGCTGCTCAGGTAGTTGTTTAGTGCCTCGTCGCCCTGCGGCGAGCCACTCGCCTGCGCTTCATGTTCGCTGCGTCCGTCTGCTGGAAGGCTGGCGATCGGGGCGATCGGCTGTGGGCTCAGGCTGTGAATGCTTGCTGCGAAAAGTGCTAATAGCACGAATGATGTTAAACGAAAGTAGCGGTTGGCTATGACGTAAACGGCAATGCCTACAACGGCGATTAGGGGGTTGATATCGGGCACAAAACGCCAGGCGAGTTCGACGAGATAATCCGACTCAAAGTGGGAGAGTTGTTCGAGTTGAGCAAATAACCGTTCCAGTGGAGGCAGATTAGAATCCAGGTGGATTAGCCATAGCGCGAAGATCACGGCGCTGATCTGACGAGCCACGCGCAATACAGGAAGAGAAACCGGTAACAAAAGAAAGATCGCAAATGCGATATTTTCCACGACGTGAAACTGCATTTTTCCCTGAAAATACAGCACCAACTTAATTAAAAAATAGGCGTTCCAGATCGCCAGCTCGGGTAGCACTAACTCCTGCGATTGAAGCTTGCGGACCTTGCCATTCATTGTTGGGCGTCATCCTTGTTTGAGGGTGCGTTCGCCGTTGGTGTCGTCGGTCGATAGCGGCGAAGATGGCGGGGTTCAAGATGGCGATGCATGAATTGACTAAAACCCAGCAGCGCCTCGCGAAAAAAATAACCCAGCAGTAGTCCGACGACCAGGCTGCAGCTCACAGTGAGCATAAAGTCATGGATATTCATGGCTGCTTACTCGCTCTCACTTTGTATTGTGGTGTCCAGTCGGCGGCGTTTTGCAAAGGCGGCCGCGCCACGTTGCTTTTCTGCCGGGGCAAGCGGGCGGTGCTGTGAACGATGGTCCATTAGTTTGCGGGCTCGCTGTGCATTGATGGACGGGGAGGCCAGCAAGAGTTTGTCTAGCAGTTCATCAATATCGTCGGCATCACAGTGCAGCAGGCGGCTGGCGAATAAATCATTCACCGGCAAATCTAAACTGTTGCGCAGCGCCGTATCTACGTCTCGTAAAGAGCAGGCGTAGAGAAAAAAGTACACTTTACCGTCGACCACGGTAAGTAAGTCTCCTTCTCGCCGCAGGCGGCACAGACCAAAAATCTGCTCTATGCTGATGCCTGGCAATGGCATGAGTTCAACAATCAAATGCTGAAGTTCACTGAACAGGCTGTTGTCGAAGGCCCGCCTTGCGTAGCGAGCGAAGGCAGCCGGTTCGGTGTAGCCGTAGTCGCTGGAATAGGGGCGCGTTTCTATCAGTTTATTCAAGCTGCTGGGCAGGTTGCGCGTAAATACGTGGCCTTGAATTGCCGCCACTAAACTGTGTACAGCGCTTGCGTGGACGCCATGGGGGATGATTAGACTGCAGCCAGCTCTGAGCAAGTAGGCCTCATCTGCCGCACGCAGGCAGCGCAGTGACTCGCGTACAAGAATCTTTAGCTGCTCGCCGGCACTTGCGCGAAGCTGGTAAATCATTAGCGCCAGGGTTTCGATATCGTCGGCCTGTTGGCAGTCGAAGATGACGGTTGCCGCGACGACGCCGTCGAGACTTTCAAGCAGAGCACTGTTGTCGCTTTGCTCGGCAATGACATTCGCACTTTGGTAAAGCTCTTCTTTAAGGCGCTGCACGGTGTAGATGGTGTCAACGTCACTGCTCTCGATCGTGGCGTTCGCCTGTGGCTTCAGTAATTGCTCAAGATGCTCGATCGCATGATGGCTGTCGAGCTCTAGCAAAAATTCCTGGTGTGCCAGCATGCCCTGCGGGCTGAGCCAGTGATCAATGAGCAGCGAGTAGCGCAGCTTGGACATGCGGGTTTGTGTTGCGATCCCGGACAAGGTTTTGCTGTGGCGTTTTAACAGTGGCCGCAGTGTTTCACAGGGGCCGCAAACAAGAAACATGATGCGATATTGGCCGCGCCGACAAAAGCGGCGCCACGCGCCCAGCGCCTGCTGAAGTTTAGCGGGTGAAGAGCGGTCGAAGCTGCCTTCATTTAGGACGACACAAAGCCCGCTTTTACGCGGTAGCGAGAGCCTTTCGGTGTCGCGCAGCAGTTGCTTTAAATTGAGTGTCTTCGAACTGTGGTTAAAAAAGCAGCCCGCTGAACGAGATTGGCAAAGATTTGCCAGCGCCTGCTGGTCTTGCTCATCCAGGCCATTGAAGACGTTTTTCTGCGTTTCTTGAAAGACAAAACTCTGGTGACTTGATGAAAGCAGCGAAAGTGTAGCGATGAAATCGGCGTAGGAATGACCCAGCAAGCAGAACAAGCCGTCCTGTGACAGGGTCTCTTCAAAACTGTGTTGTATCGCCTGAATACTCATTCGCTGTGCTGTCTCGTATATTTCGGGACGTAATACGCGGTGATTGCACTATAGCGCAGGGGGCGTCAGAATGGCTAGGAATCGCGGCTGTGCCTGACAAAAACCCTATAAATATAGGTGTGATTGCCAATGGTTGCCGACGCGAGCTTCGGCTAGATTTGGGACTTAGTGTATGGATATTCCGCCCAAGGAAAAAACAATGGAGCTGCAGGAGCACGCTCGAGAATCTCAGCGCGTTGGCAAGCTCAGTGCTGAGCCATTGAGCCGTGATATACGATCGGTGATGCGCGCGCTGGGTGCGGGCGCGGCCTTTTCTTATAAAGAGAACTTCAGAGTGAGTGAACGCTCGCGGCTGATGACTCGCTGGCCGCTATTGCAGGCACTTAATCGCCGCGATGACAATAGCGAGTGCTGACGCGTGCTTGAAACTCACCCAGTGGCTTACGTTGTGACTCGCCTTGCGACTTACGTTGTGGCCTACGTTGTGGAACGCACAGTACTATGTTGACGATTACGGTAAGTGGTATGCACGGCGGTGTTGGCACGACAGCAGTCGTGGCGAATCTATCGGCTGCCCTTCAGCAGCAAGGACTGCGGTGTTTGTGCATCGATGCCAACGTCGACAATATGCTGCGTCTAGCCTTGGCGGTAAACCCCGAGGAAAAGGTGGGGTGGGCGAAGGCAAGCCTAGAGGGTGCTTCCTGGAAAGAGGCAACACTGCAGCATGACGATGGGCGTTGGGTATTGCCCTTCGGCGAGCTCGATGCCGATGAGCTATCGCGCTTTTTTCCAACACTGGTGGCAGGTCAATCGCCATTACACGCCGTTGTTGCGGATCTGGCCTCACTGCCGCTGGACTGCGTATTGATTGATGGCCCGACGTCACGCTCCCTGCCGCATTACTCGCTGCCCAATGTAGACCTGACCCTATACGTCGCAGCACCGGATGCAGCGAGTTACGCCTTGTTAAAGCAAGATGCGGGGCATTGGCCTGCGTCGAATTATCGAATACTCATCAACCGTTTGCAGCCAGCTCAAGCCCTGGCCAGTGCCATTGCCAACCTGATCGCCGATGATTTTGAAGAGCAAATGGTGCCGGGTGTGGTGCATGAAGACCTGATCATCGCCGAGGCCCAGGCCGAATTAGCATCGGTTATTGCCCGCGCGCCGGATAGCCAAGCGGCTCAGGACTTTCAGAGCCTTGCGCTCTGGTGCCAGAGCGAGTTTCAGAGTCGGGTAGAATGAAGGAGGACTTTTCATCTATTTTGCGGGCGCGATATCGGTACTACGCCGGTGTTAAGGTCGTGTCGCTGCCCGGAAAGTGTGTGTTAGTCAGTTGGTTGCTCTTTTCTGCGCTGTTTTTACGCAACCGAATTGCGGGTTGCGAAAGTTGGCGACTGCCAGAAGTGTTTTTTCCTCATATTTCCTTAATTCGTCCCCAGCCGCTCGACCCGCTGCGCATAGTTGTGCAGGTTTTCTGGCTCTTCTTTATGCGCACGCCGCCACAAAAAAGTCGTACAAGGGGATTCCCACGGCGGTTACGGTATGTGGTCGGCGGGGCAAAGGGCCGTTTGCAGGGGCTGGCAAACAAGGCTTGGCTTCAGCCGTCATTCTGGCAAACGCGAGATGCCGATGTTGCCAGGCGCCATCGCCAACCACTAACGATTGCGCTTGCGGCCGTGCTGGCGGTGCTGTGTATTACCGTCCCCCTCGATCCGCTGGCCCAGTTTGTTTTCGCAACGGCGCTGTTTGGCATTCTACTGGTGTTCAACCGTTTGCCCGGTCGTTTCCCGCAGATGCTGATGATCGTACTGTCGCTGTTGATCTCCTGCCGCTATATCTGGTGGCGCTGCAGCTCAACGCTGAACTTTGATGACCCTCTCGGTCTGGCACTTGGCATCGTACTTTTACTCGCTGAACTCTATGCTTGGCTGGTGTTATTACTCGGCTATTTTCAGAATATCTGGCCGCTCAACCGACCGGCAAAATCATTGCCTAAAGATACTGCGGACTGGCCATCGGTAGATATCTTTGTGCCGAGTTATAACGAAGACCTGGAGGTTGTGAGGGCAACAATTTACGCTTGCCAGGGTTTGGATTGGCCCAAAGACAAGCTGGAAATTTACCTCTTAGATGACGGCCGGCGGGATGACTTCCGCGATTTCGCCCGCGACGTGGGCGTGCACTACATTACCCGCGATGATAATCGCCATGCGAAGGCGGGGAACATCAACAACGCTTTAAAACAGTCGCGCGGCGAGTACGTTGCGATATTTGACTGCGACCATATTCCTACCCGCGCCTTTCTTCAGCTGTCGATGGGTTGGTTTTTAGGTGATCCTAAGCTGGCGCTGGTACAGACTCCCCACCATTTTTTCTCACCGGATCCCTTTGAGAGAAACCTCAGCAACTTCAGAAAGGTGCCCAACGAGGGCGGTTTGTTTTACGGCCTGATACAAAATGGCAACGACCTGTGGAACGGGACGTTTTTCTGTGGTTCCTGCGCGATTATTCGCCGTGGCCCGCTGGAGGAAATTGGTGGTGTTGCGGTTGAGACTGTCACCGAAGACGCCCACACCTCGCTGCGGCTGCACCGGCTCGGCTACAACTCCGCTTACATACGCGCGCCGCTGGCGGCCGGGTTGGCGACGGAAACGCTCTCGGCCCACATCGGTCAACGTATTCGCTGGGCACGGGGCATGGCGCAGATTCTTAGACTGGATAACCCCCTGCGGGGTCCCGGCTTAAAGCTGCGACAGCGCCTGTGTTACTTCAATGCGATGTTGCACTTTCTATCCGGCATTCCCCGCTTAGTATTCCTGTTGGCGCCGCTCGCGTTTTTGCTGCTGCATACTTATATTATCTACGCGCCCGCCATTATGATTTTCCTGTATGTGTTGCCCCATATGCTGTATTCCTCGGTGGTAAACGCCAAAATTCAGGGGCGATATCGGCACTCTTTTTGGGGGGAAGTCTACGAAACGGTGTTGTCTTGGTACATTGCCAGACCGACCACGGTGGCGCTGTTTGCGCCACACAAGGGCACCTTTAATGTCACCGCTAAAGGCGGGCTGATCCACGAAAAATATTTCGACTGGGTTATGTCCCGGCCGTATATCTTGCTGGTGCTGCTCAACGCCTTTGGTTTTTTGGTTGGCTTGTGGCGTTTGTATGCGGGGCCGAGTAATGAGATCAGTGCGGTCTTACTCAACCTGTTCTGGGTGGTTTACAACTTATTGATCCTGGGCGGGGCAGTGGCCGTTGCCGCCGAAGCGAAACAGCTGCGCAGCGACCATCGAGTGCAGGTGAGATTTCCTGTAGCGCTGGAGTTGCCAAGCGGGCATTTGTTGCACGCGCAATTGGTAGACTTTTCCTTAAGTGGTGCACGGGTTGAGCTATCTCCAGATGCTGCAGAGCAAGTGGGGCAGCAAGTGAATGTCATTATGGATCGCGCGGGCAGGGAATACAGTTTCGCCATGACGACAGTACATAAAGGGCGAGAGGTTGTCGGCTTGCGTCTGTGTGATCAGTCTCCAAGCAGCATGGTGAATTATGTGCAGTGTACATTTGCACGCGCTGATAACTGGGTGAGCTGGAAACAAAATATGAGCGTCGATAAACCCCTGACCAGTATGGCGGCGGTAATGAGCATCAGCATACAGGGCTATCGACGTCTACTGAGGGCGGGGCCGCGGCCGCTTCCCCAGTTACTGACTACAATTAATGCGCTGGTGGGGATGGCGAGGAGTCTTCGCCCTCAGCCAATTTTAATTAGGGTGGAAGAAGCATGAGTCAGCGAGACAATACACTGAGAGCAAGTAACACCTGTCGGTGGCTGCTGTTGGTGCTATGGGCAGTGTGTATGCCGACGTGGGCTGAGCAACTGATGCCAGCGCCCTCCGAGTGGCGACAGGCTGAGGAGTTGAGACGCTATGATTACTCGTTGACTGAGTTGGGCTTTCCGCAGAGCGTATTACTGCGCGGTAGTGAAAGTTCAGCTGGACTCAGCTTTGGCTCACGGTTGGACGAGCTCGTTGAAGAAGCCACGCTGGATTTGGGCTTTTCATTTTCACCGTCATTGGTGCCCCATTTATCGCACCTGAAGGTGTATCTGAACGGCGAATTTATGTCGGCGGTGGCCGTTGATCCTGAAAAGCGCTTGCAGCAAAAGGTGAGTATTCCGCTGAACACGCGCTACTTAGCTGACTTTAACCAAGTGCGTGTGCAACTGGTCGGGCAACCACCAGAAGAGTGTTACAGCCCCGATAGCCCAAGCATTTGGGCAGAGTTAACCGGTGACACCCGCCTGAGAACGGTCAGCCGCGTGCTGCCCGTTGCCAACAACCTGCAGCAATTGCCGGCGCCATTTTTCGATCGGCGAGATTACCGCGCCCTGCAATTACCGGTAGTGCTCACTGGTGAGGGTAGCCTGGAAAGGCTGCACGCAGCGGGTATTGTGACATCCTGGTTTGGGGCACTTGCAAGCTGGCGCGGGGCGAGCTTCCCGGTGGAAACGGAGCGCTTGTCTAGGCAGCACGCCTTGGTGTTTATGACCAATACACAGCGTCCGAAAGCGCTGCAGGATTTCCCTCCAGTCAGTGCGCCGACCCTGCAAATGATCAGCCACCCTGAGAACCCCGCAGCCAAGTTGTTGTTGATCCAGGGGCGCGATGATGCCGATTTGGTTCAGGCGGCACGGGGCTTGGTGCTGGGCAGTGAGTTGTTATCCGGGCCTGTCGCAGAGATTCAACGGGCGGTGCAAAGCGAGCCAAGAAAGCCCTACGATGCGCCGAATTGGCTGCCCACCGATCGCCCCGTTCGCTTTGGCGAGCTGGTTGATAACCTCAACCAACTGCAAGTTGAAGGGCGCACACCGCCACCGGTGAGGGTGGGCTTCCAGCTTCCGCCCGATCTGTTCACCTGGCGCAGCCGCGGTATTCCCGTAGAGTTGGATTACCGATATTCGCCTCCGGTTGAAGATGGCAGTGGCTCGCAAATGAGCCTGAGCATTAATGAACAGTTTATTGAGGCGTTTAACTTAACTCGCAAAGGGTTCTCCGGTGAGGCTAAGCGTTTCCGTGTGCCCTTGCTGAATGATGGCTTCTTATCGGCTAATCAGCGCCTGCGTATTCCGGCCTTCAAGGTCGGCAGCCGCAATCAGCTGGAGTTTAAGTTTGATTTTGCCGGTATCAATAGTGGCGAGTGTAAAAGCTTGGCGCCCGCCCAGCGCTACGCTGTTGTCGATGCCGATTCAACCGTTGATTTTACCGGCTTCGCGCACTACATCGAGATGCCCAATCTGCGTGCGTTCGCTAACGCCGCCTATCCCTTTACGCGTATGGCCGACCTGTCAGAAACGGCTGTGCTGCTGCCCGACAGCAAGAACAAAGAGATTATCCAAACCTACCTGCAGCTAATGGGCTTTGCGGGAGCCAGTTCCGGTTACCCGGCGTTGGCAATGGCCTTGTATAACGATTGGCAGGAAGCCGCATTAAAGGATCGGGATGTGCTATTGATTGCCGCCAACGGTCAGCTTGCACAAGGCGGTGAGGATTTACCGTTATTGTTTGATCGCAGCGAGCGCATGTTGCAGAAACCGCGCAAAAATATCGTGTCTGAAAGCGATACCTGGGCCGGGGCGGCGCCAACACTGGCATCGGCAACAGCGGAAGTGGAAGTGCGCGCCAGTGGGCCCTTTGCGGCGCTGCTAGGGATGCGCTCTCCCTATAACGACGACAGAAGTGTTGTTGCCGTGCTTGCTGCACAACCGAGTGATATGGCCATGGTGCGAGAGGCGCTGGCAGATAGCGGAAAAATTGCCGAGATGTATGGCTCGGTGGTGGTATTTCGAGAAGGAGGGCAAGCGAGCTTCAATGTCGGCGATAAATACTATGTCGGTAAACTGCGCGTTTGGGACCTTATCTGGTACCACTTCTCTCGCTATCCAATGCTGCTAGGTATTATCAGCATCATCGTGGTATTGATGTTGGCCGTGGTGCTTTGGCGCTTACTCAGTGGTGTGGCGCGTCGCCGCCTGCAACAGGGGGACGAGTGATTCGTCGGTGTTTGGCACTATTGCTGGCCATGTTCCCGAGCGTGCTGTGGGCTGAGTGTAGCTGGCCCGCATGGCAGCGTTTCGCAGAGCAGTATATAGAGAATGGCCGGGTTATTGATGGTAGTGACCCGCGCCAGATTACGACCTCTGAGGGCCAGTCCTACGCGATGTTTTTTGCCCTGTTGGCAAACGACCGAGAGCGCTTTGCAAACCTCCACGCCTGGACAGAGAGACACCTTGCCAAGGGCGATTTAAGCACTCATTTGCCTGCCTGGCTGTGGGGGCGGTCACAGGACGGTGGCGGGGCAGTGCTGGATGCCAACTCAGCGGCAGACTCCGACACCTGGATCGCCTACTCCCTTGCTGAGGCGGGCCGCCTCTGGGGGGATCACCACTATCGCTCGCAGGGGTATTTTCTAGCCAGGCATATCGCCGAGCAGGAAACGCGCGTCATCGACACCGTTGGCAGGGTGCTGATGCCGGCGCCTGAGGGTTTTGCCAGCGACAATACATTGCGGCTCAATCCGAGTTATTGGATGCCGCAGATCTTTAGCCGCTTTGCTGAGCTGCAGCCCAACTCCGTTTGGCCGGAGTTGGCCGCTGCTTTGCCCGACTTGCTGCGCGACACGGCGGCAAATGGCTTGAGCCCCGATTGGGTGGCCTGGCGCCAGGGCGCGTGGCGACAAGACCCCAAAAGCGGGCAACGGGGTAGTTATGACGCGATACGCGTGTATCTCTGGGTGGGCATGTTGCACCCAGAGGCGAAGGCGGCAGCGGCATTGCGCGATCACTTTGACGTGATGCTGGCGCTTACCCAGGAGCGCGAAAATGTTCCCGAGGTGGTCAATATTGGCAGTGCAACGGCGCGAAGCAACGGCCCATGGGGCTTCTCAGCTGCACTATTACCGATGCTGTCGAACAGCGGCAAAACGACGCTACTGGAAGCGCAGCAGCAACGTGTCCGCAATGGCAGAACCAATAGCGACAGCCTCGGCCAGCGCGACTATTACAATCGGGTATTGGATTTATTTGCTGACGCATGGATGACGGGTCGGCTGCGGTTTTCGGCTAGTGGCGCGGTGCAGCCAAATTGGCAAGCGGGGTGTTCATGAACCGCACAGGCCTGCTCTGGCTTATATTGGCGTGCGCGGTCGGCGTATTGCTGTGGCAGCGCGATCCACTGAATTTGCGTGAGGCAGATGAGGGCGCGACGACGGCCGACATCATTGTCACCGGTGGGCGCACTGATTCGCTGACGGTGGATGAGTCCTTACAAAGAAGCATCGAAATACAGCTGATTGAGTCGCAGTTACTGGGCCGGGATGACTTGGTCAGAGCCAAGTTGCAGCGCTTGGATGTGATCAACCCAGATGCACAAAGCGCTTATGTGTACCGAGTGTGGCTTGCGGTTCGCGACGGCAATGTTGAGGACGCAGAGCGCATGCTTTCGGAGTTGAAAGCGCGTTTTGGTGAAACGCAGACATTTTTGCAGCTTACCGATTACCTTGCTCTGCACAGCTACAAAAAATCAGCGATGCAGCAGGTGACTCTGCTGGCGAAAACCGGTCGGGTAAAGGAAGCGGCGCAACAACTCATACAGCTTTACCCTCGCGGCTTTGTGTTGCTATCCAGTGAATTGGAGTATCTGCAGATACTGGCGCGAGTCGACGGAAAAAGGCCCGTCGTTATACGCCGGCTCCGCGCGCTGAACGACAAGTACCCCAACGTAGCGCCATTGCGCTTAGCGCTGGCAGATCAATTGCTCTCGCAGAATCCGGGTAGCCAGGCTGGTCAGCGTATATTACGCGATTTGCTCGACGACCCCTCACTCGCTCAACAAGCGGTGCAACGTTGGCTTGTGGCCCTTGCTGAGCAGCCCATCGGGCCGAGCCGTATACGCACACATACCCTGTTGGCCGAGCGATTTCCCGACAATATAGCGGCGGTACAGGCCAAAGCGCTGGCATTGGAGATGCGGCAGGAGGAGCGCCGCTTAATGCGCGACCCTCACTATCGCGCGCGCAGCCAGGGCTTAGCGTTACTGGAGGCGGGCAAGCTCGTCGGGGCAGAGCGCAAATTGCGCTACGCCCTAAACGGCCGCCCCAACGACCCCGAAGTACTGGGTGGCTTGGGGCTTGTCTATTTGCGGCGCGGCGAGCACCAACAGGCACTGAATTATTTTCGCGATGCGGAACGCGTCAACCGCGATCCCGACCAACAATCGCGTTGGCGCTCCCTGATAGATACCGCGGCATATTGGCGCGCACTTCGCCGTGGCGAAGCGCTTCTGGAAGCCGGGCAATTTGCCAGTGCGCGCAAAGCCTTTTACGACGCATTGGCAATTGATGGTAGTGAAGTCGAGCCATTGATTGGCTTGGCTGAACTGGCGCGCAGAGAGGGCGATTTTTCCGGTGCAGATGCCTTCTACCGCCAGGCACTGTCGCGTGAAGCCGATAACCAGGATGCTTTGTGGGGGCGAATTCAGCTCCACCGCCAGTGGCGTGGCCCGCGACAAGCTGAGCAGGTTTACCGGCGTTACAGCGCGGCGCAGCGTGCTCGTGTCGCACCGTTGCGGCGAGCGTGGCTGCGCGAGCAAAGTGTTGAGCAATTGGCGCGGGCCCGTGAGTCGGGAGATCGCGCGGCGGTGTCGTCGGCACTTGAGGAACTATTGCGCTATCCGCCGCTTTCACCGTGGCAGCGGCTTGATGCCGCGGAGGCCATGATCGAACTTGGCGATAGCGAGCGTGCTGACCAATATATGGCCAAAACGCCCGGGGTTAGCGGCGATGCTGAAGGCGTTTTCGCCTACGCCTTATACCTGTCAGCCAGAGGGCGACCTGGCCTGGCCATAGAACAGCTGCGCTCGATTCCCAGGGCGCGCCGCAGCAATGCCATGCGCAGCAATTTATTGCGTCTGGAGTTTGCGCAAGCGGTGGCAGGCTTGCCTGTCGATGACCGTCAGGGCCGATTGCAAAGCCTGCAGGCGCTGGAAGAGCGCTATCGCGATGATGCCGATACTCAGCTCAGTCTGGCGGAAATTTGGTGGCAAGAGGGCGAGGAAGAGCGCGCTCGCGCACTGATTGAGCCGCTGTTGCCTATGAGCTCCCAGAGTATCGAGAGGCAGCAACGTGTGGCTTTGCTCTGGTTGGAGATGGGCGACCTCAACGCCTTTGAACGGTGGTATCGGCCACTGCGTACCGAGGCGAATGCAAACGGCTTGAGTGATGCCGAGTTGGAAGCCTTATCAGCGCGCTATGCGATGGCAAAAGGGCAGTACTTCGCTGAGCGTGACAAGGCTATTCTAGCCCGCCGCTACTATCGCGATGCCGCTGATATTCGCGGTGAACACCGCCCCCAGGCATTGCTGGCCCTGTTGAGCTTGAGCGGTAAATCTGGCGATCAACGCGCCTTTGCGCAGCATCAGCAAGCGCTGTTTTCAATGCGAGCACGGTTGACGGGTGAGCAGGTGTTAGAGGCGGCGACGCTGCAAAGCCAGTATGGAAAACCAGCATTAAGCGAGCAGTGGCTGGCACTGTTGCCCAAGCGCGGCGACGTTAGCGATCAGCAGTTGCGCACGGCGATGCAGCAGGCCATTGCGGCAAAAGATTGGTCGGCGGCGCAGCGTTATGCCTACGCCGCCTTGCAGCGTGCGCAGGGGCAGCCCGTTGATACGGCGCTGTCTGAAGACGCACGCCGACAACTGTATGACAATGCCGACCGCGAATACTGGCTGGGTAGCAGTGTGGTGGCCGCCATTGACGAGTTGCGCGAGCGGCAGTCGGGGTACATTAAAGCGGGCATAGACCTCACCGAGCGTCGCTCCGGAACTGGCTTGCAGCAAATTCCGATTGAGTTGCGCTGGCCCTTTCCCCGCTACGATGGACACGCGCTACTGCGTGTCGATCGTGTGTCCATCGATTCCGGGAAGGTTGACTATCTCGACCCCGATGGAAATACCCCGCCAGGCATCACGCGCATACCCTTTGAGGAATCGGCAAGCGGCACCGCCGTTGGTGTCGGGTGGCAGGCGCGCAACTGGCAAGTGGATATCGGCACCACGCCACTGGGTTTTACCAAACAAGACTGGGTGGGGGGCGCGTCGATTCGCGGCAAACTGGGTAAGTTCGGCTGGTCTGCCACAGCGTCTCGACGACCCGAAACCGGCACGGCGCTGTCCTACGCGGGTATGACGGTTCCAAGCGGCGCCACCGGGGCTGGTAAGGAGTGGGGCGGGGTGCTGCGCAGCGGCATTAAATTCGGTTTGAACTATGACCAGGGCGGCCGCTACGGCTACTGGTCGAGCGCGCAGGTTCATCAATTGCATGGCGACGATGTCGCCGACAACCAGCGGCTTGGGCTGTTGGGGGGCGTCTACCGCCGTATTATCGCCGAGGAGAACCGCAACCTGCGTATCGGCCTCAATGCCATGTGGTTGAGCTACGATAAGAACCTGAGTGAATACAGCTTGCAACACGGTGCCTATTACAGCCCGCAGCAGTACGTATCGCTGTCCATACCGGTGCGCTACTTCGGTCGCGTTGGTGAACACTGGTCTTACTTGCTCGGCGGAGCCGTGTCGTTCTCGCAGAGCGATGAAGACCCCTTGTATGAACTCGCCACTGGCGGCGGCGCTGGCGGTGGCCCGGGGTATTTTTTGGAAGCGGCGATAGAGCGGCGCGTGAGTCGCCACTGGTATATCGGCTTGGCGGCGGATATTTATCGAGCTGATTTCTACGAGCCCAATCATGCATCGCTGTATGTGAAGTACCAGTTCGATGATCGCTGGCAGCCCATTTACACGCCGCCTGAGCCTCCCATTCCGTACAGCGATTTTGACTAGCCATCTGAAGGAAGGCGATATTGAGCGCCCCTGAGAACATTTTATATATCGGCCACGTTTGGCCCGAGCCAAATTCGTCTGCGGCGGGGCGGCGCACACTGTCACTGATTCGCTGTCTGCAAGCCGCTGGCGGCCGGGTGACGTTCGCCTGTGCGGCGGCGCTGTCTGAACACCGCTACCCGCTTAGCGACATCGCGGTGGATGAGGTCGAGATTCGGCTAAATTGCGATAGCTTCAATCAATTGCTTAGAAAAATGCAGCCAGACCTGGTTGTGTTTGACCGCTTTCTCACCGAGGAGCAATTTTCCTGGCGGGTGGCCAAAGAGTGCCCTCAGGCGATGTGCGTACTCGATACTCAGGATCTTCACTGCCTGCGCGACGCCCGCCATCAGGCGCTCAAGCGCGGGCAGAACACCATGCGGCCCGATAGCGAGTTACTGAGTAGTGAGCTGGCGCTGCGCGAGCTGGCATCCATATGGCGATGCGACCTGAGCTTGATGATTTCTACTGCCGAGATATCGCTGCTGCAGTCCCACTACGGTGTTAGTGCTGAGCTGTTGCATCACCTGCCATTTAGCAGTGAAGGTGGAACGGCGTCGCCGCTGCCTTACGCGCAGCGACGCCATTTTATCTGTATTGGCAATTTTCGACACGAGCCAAACTGGGACAGCCTGCGTTATTTACGCAGCGAATTATGGCCCGAGATACGCCGGAAACTGCCATCGGCGCAGTGTCATGTGTACGGGGCGTACCCGCCTCCAAAAGCGCAGCAACTGCACAGTGAAAAACAAGGTTTTTTGCTCAAAGGGTGGGCCAAAGATGCCGCCGCCGTGATGCGACAGGCCCGCATTTGTATCGCGCCTCTGCGCTTTGGGGCCGGGCAAAAGGGCAAGCTGCTGGAGGCGATGGAGCAGGCAACTCCCTCGGTAACCACAAGCATTGGCGCGGAGGGGATGGTGGATACGCCAGCCAACTGGGGCGGGGTGGTTGCGGATTCGCCGCAGGCGTTAATCGAGGCAGCGGTGTCGCTATACCGCGATGAATCGAACTGGCGCAGTGCCCAAGAGCGGGCCGTGCGCTGTCTGGCACCGTTTACGTCCGCGGAGCCAAGCCAAGCGCTTCAGTCGCGTATTGGTCGGCTATCTGACGAGCTGGCTGTTCATCGCCAGGGTAATTTCATCGGTGCCATGCTTCGCCACCACAGCCTGCGCAGTCATCAGTATATGTCTCAGTGGATCGCGGCTAAGTCACAGCTGGCTACTGCGCACTGAGGTTTGCAAAGTGGCTATTCATCTGCCATGTTGGATGCGCTGTATGATTTTTGATCAAACTCGCCGGGCATCTTCACGGCCCTGAGCAGCGACCCAACGTTGGAGCGGAGTGGCGATGGACCATCTTATTTTCGATGCACATTTGCACATCATCGATCCCGCTTACCCATTGACCAGCAATCAGGGCTTTCTACCGTCGGCGTTTACCGTCGACGACTACATCCACCAGACGGCTGACCTCGGCATTGCCGGAGGGGCAGTGGTGTCTGGATCATTTCAGAGCTTTGATCAGTCCTACCTGCAAGCCGCGCTCGTCAGCCTGGGCCCGCACTTTGTGGGCGTTACCCAGCTGCCCCATGACACCCCTGATGATACTTTGGTGGCACTCGACCGCCAGCGGGTTCGCGCCGTTCGTTTTAATTTGCGGCGCGGGGGCTCGGAGTCGGTGCAGCACCTGTTTTCGTTTGCGAACCGGGTGCACGAGCTATTGGGTTGGCATACGGAAATCTACTGCGACAGCGCAGCACTGGAAGAATTGGAAACGCCGCTGTGTGCGCTGCCGGCGGTAAGCATTGATCACCTGGGCTTGAGTAAGGCCGGGTTGCCGCTGCTGTATCGTTTGGTTGAGAGGGGCGTCAAGGTTAAGGCAACGGGCTTTGGACGGGTCGACTTCGCTGTCAGTCAGGTCGTCAAACGCCTCCATAGCATTAACCCAAAGGCCTTGATGTTCGGCACTGACTTGCCTTCAACGCGCTCGCCTAGGCCGTTTAATCCAATAGATATTGAGATCATCGGCAATGCACTTGGCGATAGCGATGCGCGCTGTGTGTTGTGGGAAAACGCCGTCGAATTCTACCGCTTGCAGGGCGAATAACCGCGCCAACCTTGACCGCCGATTGCCCCTTGATTACAGTCCCGCCCCTTGCATCGACTCACCTGAGATCATGGCTGTGCCCGCGCAGCTCGCCAATACCATGACAGAACTCACTATACCCACCGCAGTACTCGCTCTGCTTGCATTGCTTGGCGATCGTGTATTCGGCGAGCCGCGTCGTTGCCACCCACTGGTTGGCTTTGGCATATTTGCAAGTTACTTGGAGGCCAGGCTCAATCGGGGAAGTGGCTCTCTCAAATTGTGGGCAGGTGCTCTGGCATACACCGTCGCGGTGCTGCCCCCGGTGCTTGTGCTCTATGGCGTCAGTGTTGTGCTGATCGAATTCTCCCCTTTGCTGGAGGCGCTGTTGTCTGTGGTCATTTTGTATTTGGCCATCGGTTGGCAGAGTATGCGCGAGCATGTGCAGCCGATTTTAACGGCGTTAGAGCAGCGTGATCTTCCCGGTGCCAGGCAGGCTTTGTCATACATAGTCAGCCGGGACACGGCAGAGCTCAACGACGCCCAGGTGCTCAGTGCCAGCATCGAGACGACGCTGGAAAATAGCAGTGATGCGCTGTTTGCCTCGCTGTTTTGGTTTGCCGTGGCGGGCCCTTGCGGGGTGCTGGTGCACCGTTTGAGCAATACCCTGGATGCGATGTGGGGCTACCGCAATGCGCGTTTTAATTTGTTCGGCCGCGTGGCGGCGCGCTGCGATGATGTGTTGAATTTTATTCCCGCTCAGCTCACCGCGCTGAGCTTTGCGCTGGTGTCTTTCTCTGCGAGCGCGATTCGCTGCCTGGTTTTTCAGGGGTGGCGCTGGAAGAGCATTAACGCCGGCGCGGTAATGGCCAGTGGTGCCGCCGCTTTAGGCATCACTGTCGGAGGCGCCGCCAATTACCATGGGCAGCAGCAACAGCGCGCGACGCTGGGCGCAGGTCGCCTGCCCCAGCCGGGGGATGTGCGGCGGAGTGTGCGTTTAGTGGATACGGTTTGCGCGGTGTGGTTGCTCAGTGCATTGGTGGGAGCATTACTATGAGCGAGCGAATCGTGCCGCCTCGCCACGGTGGCGACCCCAATGAGCTTCACTACCCCGAAGGTATGCCGAGGCCCTTGTTAAATCTGGCCACCGGGATCAACCCCTGGCCATGGCCTGTTCCGGCCCTGCCGAGCCATTGCTTTACGGAATTGCCCTATGAAAACCCCGCATTACAGGCGTCGGCAGCGGCCTATTACCAGGTTGATGTTGCGCAGTTGTTGCTGTGTGGTGGCAGCCAACCGGTAATTCAGTTGCTGCCGCAGTTATACCCCCAGGGCAATGTGCTGTTGCCCGCTGTGGCCTACGAAGAACACGCCTACCGCTGGCAGCTGGGGGGGCATCACTGCCGGTTTTTCAGCGACTACAGCAGCGAGGCAGTGGCCGCGCAAATTCGCGAGCAAGATATTCAGTATTTAGTGCTGATCAGCCCCAATAATCCCGATGGCCAGCAACTCCCGGTCACCGTTGTCGCGCAGTGGTTGGCGCTACTGCCGCCAGAGGGTTGCCTGGTAATTGATCAAGCCTATGTGGATTGTGTGCCGGCCTATCAGGCCAATGCCTTGTTGGCCGATAAGCGCGTTGTGCTGCTGCGCTCGGTAGGAAAGTTCTTTGGTTTGCCCGGGCTGCGTCTGGGCGCCGTGCTGAGTCACCCAGAGACGATTATCCGCTTGCGCGAGCAACTTGGGCCCTGGTCGGTTAATCATGCCGCGCAGCTGATTGGCCAGCAGTTATTCGCCGACCGTGAATGGCAGGAAACGATGAGGCAGCAATTGCCGCTTGCCGCCCACCAACAGGCGCAACAGCTGCTGCGCTGCTTTGGGCGCGACGTCGAGCACTGTGCGGTGACGCCGCTATTCACCACGCTAAAAATGCCGCTGGGGCAGGCGGAAAAATGGGCGATGCAGGCCCTGAAGCAGGGACTACTGTGCCGGGTTTATCGCTGTGGCGAACACGGTTATATGCGCTGGGGACTCGCTGCCAACGCAGACTTGCTGGCCGAGCGACTGGCGTTAATTGAGGCGGCGCCCTGTGGATGAAGGTATTTCCTACCTGTTGGAGCAGTTACAGCCGCTGGGCGCAGTTAGCGCGCGGCGTATGTTTGGCGGCTACGGCATCTTTTGCGACGGACTGATGTTCGCGCTGATCGCTGATGAGCAGCTGTATTTCAAGGTGGATTCACACAATACCGGCAACTATGAGCAGCGCGATTTGCCGCCGTTTCGATACCAACGCCGGCATCAATGGGTTGAACTTAGCTACCGGCTTGCGCCGGAGGAACTCATTGATGACGCCGACGAATTAATTCTTTGGGCTGCCGATGCTGTTGCCGCAGCACGGCGTGCTCGCGGTGTATAATGGGCGAGGATTTAGCAGGAGTAGAGCACCATGCACATTGAACAGGCCATTCGCGACAAAATTACAGATGCCTTGTCGCCGACTCACTTTGAAGTGACCAATGAAAGTCATATGCACAGCGTGCCCCAAGACTCTGAAACTCACTTTAAGCTTGTCATTGTTGCCGAGGGCTTTAGCGGTAAGCGGCGAGTGGCCAGACACCAGGCCGTCTACGCTGCACTTGCCGAGGAATTAGCCGGACCGGTACATGCGCTGGCCCTTCACCTGTTTAGCCCTGAGGAATGGCAGGAAAAAACGGCAGCGGTTCCCGATTCGCCGCAGTGCCTCGGCGGCAGTAAAAAGGAGGCCAAAGGCTGATATGTCAAACATTGTTGTAGCGGCGCTGTATAAGTTTGTCAGCCTGCCAGACTTCCACGAACTGAGAGAGCCCTTGCTTGACCATTGCCTTGCCCAGAATATTCGCGGCACATTGCTGCTGGCCGAAGAGGGCATTAACGGTACCGTCGCAGGCAGCCGCGAGGCCATCGATAGTCTATTGGCATATCTGAAAGCTGACCCCAGGTTGGCAGATCTCAGCCATAAAGAGTCCTTCGATAGCAGCCAACCCTTTTACCGTATGAAGGTAAAGCTGAAGAAAGAAATCGTTACCATGGGGATCGACGGCATCGACCCGAACGAAGTCGTGGGCACCTACGTAAAGCCAAAAGATTGGAACGCCTTAATTTCTGACCCCGATGTGGTACTGATCGATACGCGCAACGACTACGAAGTGGAGATTGGCACCTTTAAGGGGGCTGTAGACCCGAAAACCGAGAGCTTCCGCCAATTTCCGGAATATGTACGTCAGAACTACAACCCCGCCAAGCACAAAAAAGTTGCCATGTTTTGCACCGGCGGCATTCGTTGTGAAAAGGCCTCAGCGTTTATGAAACGCGAAGGGTTTGAAGAGGTCTATCACCTGGAGGGCGGCATCCTCAAATACCTGGAGGAGGTCGACCAGCCGGATAGCCTCTGGCAGGGCGAGTGTTTTGTGTTTGATAACCGAGTATCCGTGAAACAGGGCCTGGAGCCGGGTGAATACGCACTGTGCCACGGTTGCCGCTGGCCCATTACCGACGCCGACCGGCAGAGCGATAAATATGAAGAGGGGGTAAGCTGCCCCGCGTGCCACGACACGCTCACTGACGAGCAACGGCAGCGTTTTCGCGACCGCCAAAAGCAGATAGAACTGGCGCGGCAACGCAACGTGCCTCATGTTGGTGCGCCGCCGCCGGAGCGCCAGCGCAGCCGCACCAAAGGTGGGCAGAGCTAGGGGCGGGCACTGGCCCAAACTGTCACCGGTATTGGGCCATCAGGCTATAGCGCCGAGCAGCATTCAGTTTTACACTGTTGGAACAAACTGTGCATTGAGCTGGAGAGGTGTGCAGTGTGGCCCCAAAACAATAATTTACTGATCGGCCGTTGCACGGATACAGGAACATGAGGTTTAAAGGATGAAGCAGTTAGGCGTACTCGATACCGCGTTTGTCAATTTGGAACACCCCAATACACCACAGCACGTTGGGGGAATGGGGATTTATGACCCCTCGACGGCGCCGGGTGGTTTTGTGCGCTTTAAGGGTGTGATCGCAAACTTTGAGCGGCGTTTAAAGAAACACTCAATTTTCCGCTCCAGATTGGTGAATGTGCCGGGTAAGCTTGACCGTCCCTACTGGGTGCAAGATGCCAATTTTGATGTCGAGTTTCACATTCGCCACCTAGCCTTACCCCAGCCCGGCGATTGGCGCCAGCTGTGCATTCTGATTGCTCGCTTACACGCTCGTCCACTCGATATGTCGCGCCCGCTTTGGGAGGCCTATATTATCGAAGGCCTGGACAATATCCCCGGTGTGCCCAAAGGGGGCTTTGCTATCTACACCAAGATGCATCACTCACTGGTTGATGGCGCTGGCGGCTCGTCAATTATGTCGGTGATTCACGACCTCGAGCCCGACCCAGAGGCGGTGCCGGAAGCACCGGAAACAGTCATGGTCGATATCGCGCCAAGCCCACTGTATCTGGGAACGGCGACGGCAGTGAATCAACTGAAAAACAGTGTGAAAATGCTGGGCGGCGCCGCCAATACCCTAGCGGATTTGGGCAAGCTGGCCTGGGGCGTTGCGCGCAAGCGTATTCCCATGCCGTCTATCACCTCGCCGCGCACGCGCTTTAACACCCCTGTTGGCCCCTACCGCGTGTTTGAAGCAGCAGAGTTTTCGCTGGAAGACGTCAAGCTTGTGAAGAACCATAGCGGCGTCAAAATCAACGATGTGGTGTTATCGGTGGTCGGCGGGGCGATGCGCAAATACCTGCAGCATCACAACGAATTACCCGAAGACAGCCTGGCGGTGTCCATCCCGCTGAACATGCGCACGCGCCGCGGGGTGTCTGATGAGAATAACCAGGTCGGATCGGTGTTCGTCGAAGTGCACACCGAGCTGGATGACCCGCTGGCGCGCTTGAAAGCCATTTATCAAAGCAGCCAGGACGCCAAGGCCTTCGGAGAAAACTCTCCCCTGGTCGACGTGCTGCGCTTGGCCGGCGTGATGCCGCCAGCAATGACGCGGCCCATCGTCAACACCTACGTCAATAACGAACTGACGCAGCACTTGCCTCTGGGTATCAGCTCCGTGGTGTCGAATGTCGCGGGGCCTCCGTTCCCACTGTATTCCGCGGGTGCGCAGATGGTGCGCTATTACGGGCTGGGCCTGCTCACACCGGGCGTAGGGCTATTCCACTTGGTATTTAGCTCATCCGGCGTCGTGACCATGTCGATTCTGGGCGATCGCGACAGCATGCCGGACCCTGCTTTCTACCGCGAATGTGTCGAGAAAGCCTTCCAGGAACTGCTGGATGCGGTGAAGGCGGATATCAGCAAGCAGGAAGCGGAGGCCAAGAAGCCCAAAGCGCGCAAGAAAGCGCCTGCCAAAAAAGCCGTGAAAAAAGCCGGCAGCGGTGCTGTTGCGAAGGCGCCGGTCAAAAAGGCACGTGCGGCGTCCACCAAAGCCAGCTCAACCAAGTCGGCGGCCACAGCTAAGCGCAGTCGTGCTAGCAGTGGCGCAGCGGAGCCTGTTGAGTCGATACTCAAGCCTGAGGCTGAAGAGAGCAGCGGCGCGGCGAGTAACGTTGTTAGCCTGAGTGCGGAGTCGGGTAAATAACAACAGCGACGCGAGCGACAAAACGGGGGCATTGAAGCCCCCGTTTTTTTATGTCCGCACTCCTTCGTTTGAAAGATGGCGTGATGCGATCAAGCGCGTGAATCAGGGCTAATAAACACCTGATCCCGTCCCGCTGCCTTTGCCTCGTACAGTGCTTCGTCGGCTTTTCTAATCAGCTCATCGGGGCTGTTATCTTTGATTGGGGTAAACGACGCGACCCCGGCGCTAACCGAGACGACTCCCGATTGCGGCGAAGCTTCGTGGGGGATGGCTAATAAGCGTAGATCGCCTACGAGTCTATTTGCCAACTTCAAGGCATTGGCCTTGGACACATCGAACAGCAGAACGATAAATTCTTCCCCACCCGTGCGGGCAACCACATCGGTTTCGCGGGTGAAGCGTTTTTTCAGTAAGCCGGAAAACTGACGCAATACATGATCGCCGCCGTCGTGGCCGTAGCGGTCGTTGTACTGTTTGAAGTAATCCAGGTCGAAAACAATAGCGCTGAGGCTAAGCTGACGGCGCGATGCCAGCTTCCACAGGTAGTCCAGGCGTTCCTGGAAAAGGCGGCGATTGCCAATGCCGGTGAGGGCATCTTTGTAAGAGTAGGCTTCGAGCTTGCTGGTGTGGTTGGCGACATGTTCCAGGAGCTCATTGTACTCATCGACCAGTTTGCCCAGCTCGTCATTGTGTTTGTAATTGAGTTTTTGCTGATAGTTACTCGACTGCCGTATCCGGCGCATGGTCTGGGCGAGGTTTTCAATGGGGTAGATAACGGCGCGTTTCATAAGCACGATCACCACCGCCCAAGACAGCGTTGCGATGATCAGGGCCGCGACGATGGTTGGGCTGAAAATTTCGTCGTCAAAGGCGCGCGGCGCTGTTTTAAAACGCATGTGTACGATGACGTCGCCGGCGTCGTTCCTGAGCAGGGAGTACAAGGTGTCATCTTCACTGCGCTGGCCCAGGTCGACGCCATAGTACTCGCGTTGCTTGATGCTCTCATCGTGGGTCATGGCGTTTACGGTAAGGCCGAGCCGCTCACCCAGCGACGCGATCAGTGTATCGTCGATACGGCGCACCGCGATATATATCGACGGCAGTTTATCCGTGGTCCAGTTGGCTCGGCCAGCAGCATAGATCAGAGGGCCGTGCCCCTCGCTTAGTAGCAAGCCGGAAATACTGGCGCTGCCCTGTTGGTCAAGACGCGATATTGCCTCGTTAAATATTTCAACTTGGGTGGCGTTGTCGGGAAGGTGACGGGTTTTTTCCGCGATTTCGCCGGCTTTTACAATTCTGTTCTCACCGGATTCATCCGCGAGGATAAAGTAATCCAGTTCGCCATAGCCGCCTATATGGGCGAGTTGCAAGATTACCGGGGACCAATCGAGTTGCCCTTCAAGGCCCTGAAGCAAGCCTGCTGCCGCGTATATTCTGCCAATGCGGCTCTCCAGATTGGCGCGGTAACGGTCAACCGCCTGCTCGAAGCGATCTACGTCACGCAGGTCGGCAGCGTTCTCGATTTTCTTCAGATGGGGATTAAGTATTAGCTCACGTGCCAGCAAACCAGAAAAAATGGTAAACAGCATGGTGCTAGCGATAATCAGAGTGGCTTTTCGGGTAAGCGTCATGAGATTACTGGATGTCCGTGTCCAAGTGCACAAATGGTATCTCAGTGTTTTGTTGGTGGCTAACTCTCAATAGCGCTCCTTACAATTTACGTCACAGTAATATAACCCATTAAACCCGTTTTCATGTGTTCAATCACGTGACAGTGAAACATCCAGCGGCCGGGGTTGTCGGCAACGAAGGCGATGCGGGCGCGTTCGTTCTTCTCCAGCAGTATGGTGTCACTCTGATAGGGCTTTACCTTACGTTTATTAGAAGACAATACAGTAAAAATCAACCCGTGTAGATGAATAGGGTGAGCATGCGGCGTGGCGTTGTGCAGCTCGGCGATATAGCTTTTGCCAAGGCTCAGTGTCGCCAGTGGTTCGGGAAGGCTATGGTGGCCGTGCGAACCCCAGGCGCGGCGGTTAATCAGCCAAAAGCTGTGGTCGGTCTTCCCATCCCGGTCAAGCGGCGACAGCGCGCCCTGCCACTCAAAGACAAAGCGCAGTAATTCGGCCTGCTCAAGGTTGGGTATTGCAATCGGGTTGGGCGGCAAACTCGTCACGGTGTTTGACGGCGGTGTTGGCGGTTTACTGTCTACCGTGCGCAGGCGGCACAGCTCGACACCAAAGCGGCCTTTTTGATCGTAGAGAACAAACTCCTTACCGGGCTCCGGGGCGACAAAACCGAGATCCATACGCATGCCCGCACCCAGTGGGGTTACTTCAAAGGGGCGGTGAGGAATTACGGGGCTGCCATCCAGGGCGAGAATGCGCGGCGAATTTCCATCCAGGCGCGGTCGGTACACCCGCGTGTTGTCCATATTCAGCACGCGCAGGCGCGTGGCCTGGTTGGCGGGAATATCAATGGTGGGTTGCTGGCGGCCATTCACCGTATTGACGGTGCCGAGTGTGCCATCGCGGAAGGCCTCTCTGGGAATGGAGAGCGGCAGGTAGTCGCCGTTTTTATCCAGCCGCCAATCTTTCAGGCCGATAATCACCTCGTGGTAGGGTTGCGGTTCCCGCTCTTCCACGATCAATACCCCGACCATTCCCATGCCGAGTTGGCGAATGGAGTTGATATGGGGGTGATACCAAAAGGTGCCCGCGTCGGGGCAAACAAAATCGTAGAGGAAGCTCTCACCGGGCTGAACAGGCGCCTGACTCAGCACCGGTACGCCATCCATCGCGTTGTCAATGCGAATGCCATGCCAGTGAATGGTGCTGGCTTCATCCAGGTGGTTTTCGAAGCGCAGGCGCAGCCGCTCACCCTGGCGAACACGAATGGTCGGTGCGGGGAATTGTCCGTTAAAGCCCAGTATCTCGCTCTGTTTGCCAGGTACTAAGGTCGCGCTACCTCGCTCTGCGCGCAGCACGTAATCGTAGCGCTCGCCGTTGTCACTGTCGCCGTTTGGCGGCGTGGCCATCGCCAGACTAAAACGCGGCAGGCAAGTCAGTGCTGCGCCGCTCAAACCGTGTTTAACAAATTGGCGTCGTTTCATAGCGTCTCTGTGGCTAGCCGAGGGTATTGGCCAGATGTGGTGGGATCAGGCTTAAATGATTGTCCCAGCGCAGGCCCGGTAGGTAGGCCAGTGGTGACAGCTGGTCTTCACCGGCGCGGGCAGCCATTAGCTGCCCGGAGCTGCTGCTTACAATGAACTGTTTGTTGGCGGCGTCATACACGGCGCCAGCGCAATCCCGCAAGCGCCAGCTGTGCAGCAGGCGGCGCTGGGGTATTGACCACAACCCCAGTTGATTGTCGCGGGGGAAGCTGCAAAGCACATTTTGCTGATCGTCGGTGGCAACACTGGCGACATAGTCGTTGCGCATGGCCAGCTCGGTGTTGATATCCAGTGCAAGCATCTCACTACCCAGCCGATGGTGGTAAATGAGTGGCTTGGCAGAGGGTGTCGTTCCCTGATATTGACCGCCTACCACAACATCGCCGTTGGTATTGACATCCAAATGGCGCAAGCTCAGTTGGGCGTCGGGGGAGGGGATGAATGCGACGACGCGCTGCTCCGCCAAATTCAGGTAGCTCAAACCGGGTTCAAGCGCTCCGGGGTTGAGGGTTTTACGACCACTCGCTGGCAGCGTTTTAATGCCGCCCACCGCCACCACAATGTGCTTGCCATCAGGCATTAAGGCGAGTTCGTGAGGGCCGATGCCGCCGCAATCCATGTGGCTGATCAATCGATACTGGTCGTAGCAATCGTAGACGCCAATAACGCCGCGACCGTCACCCGCAACGTGGTTTTCTGTGGTGTAAAGGTAGCGGCCATCGCCGCTTACACAGCCGTGACCGTAAAAATGGTAGCCCTCGGCGGCGTTGATTTTATGGCGAAGCTTGCCGGTTTTCAGGTCGACAACATAAATGTGGGTGCCGGGGCGGCGGGCGAAAAATAGCGCTTCTGCTCGCTCATTGTGTACACAGCTATCGTGGCCGCGCTCGTCACCAGGCAGCGTAAAAGCCCAGTGATCACGGTGCATTGCCCCCAGTATTGGCTGGCCCTCGGCATTGTTTGCCGCGCTGCACACCGGGCTGTAGTTGGCCTGCGCTGGGGCGGATGTGAACTGCCAAAGTGCTGCAGCCACGGGTAAACCCAGTGCACCAGCGATCAGGGTGCGGCGTTGCATACTAGTCTCCGTCGGCGCCGTTAAAACTCAGGGTGATACCCAGAGCATCCGGCAGGGCATTTTTTAGCAAGTCGAGTAATTGCTGTACCTCAGTATAAAGTGCGAGCAGCTGAGGTTTTTGCGCTGGATCAGTCGCGGCCGAGAAAAGGTCACCCTCAACCGCCTGCGCAGCGACAATGGTTTTTTCAAAGGTGCTGGTAATTTGCTCTGCCAGCTCACTGTGCTGATGCTGCCGCAGATAGTCGTCGATCCCGTATAGTTCATCGGCCAGATAAAGGCGCTGCAACGCATTGAGGTTGCCAATAATGGCTTCGCGAGAGAAGCGGCTACGCCACCACTCAAGCAGGTACACCTGGCTTAGGCCCCGGCTGTTGGCAAAGCCCAGAGGCCGCTCAAGCTTATCGCGTTTTATCAATTCGGCACCGGCAACCAATGATTCCAAAAGCGCTGCAATGGCCTGTTGGCGGTCGGGATAAACCGGGTTTTTAGGGCCGGGCTGCGCAAAGGTGCCAAGGTAGTTTCCGTGATCGGGCAGCCAGGCTTCGTGCAGTGTTTTGCTTAACGTTTTCTGATGCTCGGCGATAGCGCTCAGCACTTGACAACGCAACGGGGCGGTTTGATAACGATCAAGCTGAGCCGCTTTTTCATCGAACAGTAAATACTCCAGCGCACTTAAGCCTTGTACCACTACGCTCGCGTCGGCGATCGTGCTGGCGGTGAAGGGGGTGGCGTCGGCATGCTCGGTGATCAGGCCCTCGAGCTTGCGAGCGACCAGGTTTTTACGATCTGGCCAAAACTGGATTTGCCAGCTTAGATTGTCTTCCATCAGGGGGCCGAAGCTTTTTACTTGCAGCCCCGACCACGCTACCGCGCTGTGTCGCCAATGTTCTTGGGCTGCTTGTAGCCCCGCGTCGTCAGGCGATTTACAAAATGCCTGGGTGGCCTGAGAAAGCTGCTTTGCCGCCAGAGCAAAATCCCGGTGAGCGGGCAGCAAGCTGGTTTGCGCGGTGTCTTCAAGCAGCTGTTGTTCGGGGGGCGGGGTGCAGGCAGCGAGCAGGCTGAAACAGGGCAGCAACAGCCACTTCCGGCAGTGTTGTATCAGGGTCGCTGGGGTAGACATTTACAATTCCTTTAAAAATTCGAGTAGACGGGCCTGCTGTGCTTGCGATAAGGCGTTGAAACGCTGCCTCGCGGCGCGGGCTTCGCCGCCGTGCCAGGCAATCGCCTCGCGAATACTGTTCGCGCGGCCGTCGTGGAGCAGTCGGGTATTGTCCGCCTCTGCGCTGCGGATGCCAAGCCCCCACAGTGGCGCAGTGCGCCATTCTTCGGGGCGTGCCGCGCCCTCGGCAACGCCGTCATTCAGGCCGTTGCCCATATCGTGAAGCAGCAAATCGCTGTAGGGATAAATCGTGCCGCTGGCCGTGGCGAATGCCGGGCGGTGGCAGCTTGCGCAACCGATTTCGGCAAAGGTTCTGGCGGCGGGGCCATGATGGTCAGCCCTGCTGCCGGGGATCGCTAAATTGGCAATGTAGTGTTCAACCGCGCCGAGAATCTTCGGGCTGATTTCGCTGCCATCGGGCTGGTCGGCGCCAGAGGCGCGCTCACAGCGGGCGCGGGCAGCCATTCTGTCGTTCTCAGAAGCGGCCGCGCTAATTTGGTCGCAGCGGGTGGCGCGACGTATTGCACTGTCGATGCCCATGTCCTCAGCAAAGGCCTGGGCAATTTGCTCGCGCAGCGAGGCTTGGGAAGCTTTCCAGCCAAAGCGGCCAAGCTGCCCGTTATCCAGTGTGGCCGCTCGGCCGGAAACACCGTCATTGTCGCGGTCATCGACATCTTCCCAGGCCAGGATCTGGGCACGATCAATGCCGTCGAGCTTGCCCAAACCGATCAGCATGGGGGCCAAGCGTGCCGAGGCTGAAAGCTGCCGATACTCGGCGATTAGGTATTGCCGATGGGGGCGCGGCGCATGGCGGGATACTTGCCAGGCAATTCGGCCTTCCGCTGTGAAACCGGGCAGGGCGCGGTCTTGCAGTTGGCTGCCAAACAGGCTGTCCTTTGGCAGCCTCAGTACCGTTCCAAGACCTTTTGTGGGAAGTTGGCCCTGGCCGTTGCCTGGGTGGCAGCCGGCGCAGCTTCGCGCATTAAATAGCGGGCCGAGGCCATCGCGTGCGGTTGTGGTTGCCGGTGATGACACCCACGGGCGGTGGGCAAAGCTGCGGCCGACGGCCCAGTCAAGTTGTTGCTGTGGACTCAGTTCAGGCGCTGGTCGCTCAAGGACTGATGTGCCCCAGCTCGATAGTGGTATCAGTGCCAGGGCGACAAGGGTGAAAAAACGGTTGCGTGGCAAGGCGTCAAATCGCGTTGGGGTTGATGCCGAGGCTTGCCGCGGCGTCTTCAATGGCGCGGGTTTGGTTTGTCAGCGCTTGCAGAATACTGCCGAGCAAGTTGCGACCCTGCGCATTGCCTGGGGCGATCAGCATATCGAATTTTTGTGGGCGCTCCGGGTGTTCGGCCACTTGCGTTAGCAATTGCAGGCGCGCCATGGTGGTGTTCAGGGCGGCCGTTAATGCTTTGTCAGCCTGCGCTGACGATGCCGCAACCGCTTGGCTCAGCGAGGGGCCGCGAACCCAGCTGCCATCTATGCGCTGGTACTCGCCCTTATACACATTGCTGATGCCCAGGCCATTGTAGTAGTGGGACCAGTGCGTGTTGTCGCTAAAGCAGTCGTGCTCATCCTCGGTTGAGTTGGCTTCTAGGGCCACCTTGATACGCTCGCCACCAAGCTCGCCCAAACTCAGTGAGCCAATGCCGTAGAAGATGCGCGCCAGTGCCTGTTCGCTGGGCAGAGACAGTAATTCACGGCGATAGTTGTCGCCCTCGGCAGCCCATTGCTGGGTCATGTAGGCGAGGTCGCTAACGAGTAATTGTGTCGCGGCCAGCAAATATTGACCGCGGCGCTCGCAGTGTCCGTTTGTGCAGGCTTCACCCTTACTGAAGTCGGTGTAGGGGCGCTCCCCCGCACCGGCTTGATGGCCGTTGAGGTCTTGGCCCCATAGCAGGAATTCAATCGCGTGGTAGCCGCTGGTCACGTTGGCGGCATTGCCGGCCAGTTCATGTAAGTCCTGTAATAACGCCGGGGTGATCGTGGTGGCGTCTATCGCGCCGCCGCCGAGTGTAATAGTGGGGTTGGCGATGATATTCATGTCGGCGGCGATATTGCCCAGGCTCGCGGCGTAGCTTTGATCCACGTAATCGATCAAGCCTTCATCCAGCGGCCAGCTATTGAGCTGCCCCTCCCAGTCGTCAACCACTGGGTTGCCAAAGCGAAAGGCCTCACTTTGCTGGTAGGGGATGCGCGCGGCGATCCAGGCCTGGCGTGCCGCCATTAAGGTTTTTTCTGATGGCTCGGCGAGCAGGGCCTCAACACGACTCAGCAACGTTTGCGCTGTTGTTTCTGCATCGTCGAACACCGCGTGTGCCAAATTGGTGTAGTGCGTCACGATAGCGCGGCGGTTGTCCGGCGCGGCTTGCGCAACGCCAAACTGGCACAGCAAGAGCAGTGTTAGCACATACTTAGTCATGAAGAGTCCTCAGGTTGGCGACGGTAAAGCAGCGGGATATTTTGCGTTAATTGAAAATGATTCGCAATTGTAATTCCTCTGGTCCGAGCGATCCGCCGGTTCAGCCCTATGCTAGACTTGGCGTTTTTTTGCGGAGTGACCTCAATGGCGTACCTTCCCCGTCGATCAGTGTTATATATGCCTGGCGCGAATACCCGCGCCCTGGAAAAGGCGCGAAGCCTCGACGCCGATGTATTGATCCTCGATCTTGAAGATGCCGTTGCCCCGTCGCAAAAGGTGCAGGCCCGCCAGCACATTCTGGATGCGCTCGCCGAAGGTGGCTACGGGCACCGCGAATTGGTGGTGCGCGTGAACGGCTTTGATACGCCCTGGGGCCGAGAAGAAATAGCCGCCTTTGCTCACGCGCCGATCTCCGCCCTGTGCTTGCCGAAAGTGGAATCCGCCGCCGAAGTGCAGGCCGTGGTGCAGCTACTTGTTCAGGAACAAGCGCCGGAGACGCTCAGGCTTTGGGCAATGGCAGAAACGCCCAGAGGCGTATTGGCCATCGACGAAATAGCGGGCAGCCATTCGCGGCTTGAGGCCATCGTGATGGGCACCTCGGACCTGGCCAAGGAGCTTCGTGTACCGCACACTCCGGACCGGTTGGGCCTGCTGGCATCGCTTAGCCAATGCGTGCTGGCGGCGCGCGCTCACGGTTTGGATGTGCTCGATGGCGTGCACCTTAACCTCGACGATGAGGCGGGCTTTGTGCAAGCCTGTGAGCAGGGCGTGCAATTGGGCTTCGATGGCAAAACGCTGATCCACCCGAAACAGATTGCCGCGGCTAACCAAACCTTTGGCCCGTCCGAGCAACAATTAGCGCAAGCGAAAAAAATTCACCAAGCCTGGGTAGAAGCCGAGGCCCAGGGGTTGGGCGTGGTTGTTGTGGATGGCCGCCTGGTGGAGTCGCTGCATGTTGACGAAGCGCTGCGAATCCTTGCCATTGGTGACGCGCTGGCGGCGCGTTAGTTCATTGTTGCGGCTTCGGTGCTGGCAGCCTGTCGAGGCTGCTGCTTTCGCAGCTGGACGATCTCCAGCATTCGGTCATCGACCCAGCTGTCCAGCCGCCAGTTTTTAACAAAGCCGCAATGCCCGCCAAAGCGCGGCGTTTCTATACTCAGCGGTTTTACCCCGCGCAGTTGCTCGAAGTCCTCGGCAATAATCATTGGGTCATCCTGGGCGGCAATAATATGGGCGGGGTTGCTCAGTGTGCTCAGCAAGTCTGCGCTCAGGGCGTAGGCGCGAAAATACTCGTCGGGTTCGTTAAACGGCGTGTGGTTGGGAACAAAATAATCGTTAAAGTCCCGCAGTCGTTTCATGCCGTGCAGTTGCTCAGAAAAGTTCAGCTCGGGGTAGAGCGCCAGTTTCTTTTTCAGCGAGCGCTTCCACTTGCGCACAAAATATTGCTCGTACACCCACCAGCCCTGCTCAATGGCCGCCATGGTTTTTACCGGGTCGACAACGGGGCATATCGCAATGGTTTGGTGAATGTGAATGCCCGCCTCGGTGGCCGCGGCAGCCAGTCGCAGGGCAAAGTTTCCGCCCAGTGAAAAGCCAGCGAGAAACTGCCAGTCGTGAGGGTAGTTGGCCTGTATGGCGCGCAATGCGCCGAGCACTTCTTCAAGCAGGGTTGAATTAAAGAGCTCTCGGTTTAAATGGTGGCTGGGGCCGTGGTCGCGAAGATTCAATCGAAACACATCGTAGCCAGCCCGGTAAAAGGCACTGGCGGCAGAGAGCAAATAGGTCGACCGCGAGCTGCCTTCCCAGCCGTGAATCAGGGTGATTAAACCGCGACTGCGCCCCTGTTGCTGAGGGCTGTATTCACCGAGCAATTGGCTGCCATTGCCGCAGTCGAGAATCACCGACTTGCTGGCACTCTGCAATTGGCGAACCCGTGGCATCAAGCGTATTTTTCGCGGCGCCGTCGAGGCCAGCAGCGATTGCACATGGGGGTTTTGCAGTAGCGCGGGTGGGGCGAATTCACTGGTGTGAGACATTGTTGAAACTACTCGATTTTTGCTAAGCCGAATGGACGATAGGCCGTGCTGGTTTGGAACTGCGACTATATGCGGCACTAATTTGGCGCATGGACGCACACTCTGCGCTTCCAATAAATAATAAAGCAGTATGACACGGGAGATACTCATGACAAAAATTCTTGGCCGCCGTTCACTTTTGGCAACCGCAATCTGCGGGCTAATGTCGGCTGGTGCCGTTGCCAACGACCTCGCGCTGGAGGAAGTATTGGTAACGGCAGAGAAACGCGAAAGCTCACTGCAGGACACCCCCATTTCACTACTGGCATTTTCCAATGAGCGTTTGGACCGCTTCGGTATTACCGATCTGGCCGACGTCGCCGGTTTAGCACCAAACGTCACCATTACACCGTTCCCCAACAGCCGCAGCTCCCTGGTTATTTTCATGCGCGGCGTGGGTAACAATGACAGCCAAACCACCCAGGATGCCGCCGTCGGTGTCTATATTGATGGCGTGTATGTGGCGCGCAGCATCGGCCTGGGCAGCGACGTTGCCGACCTGGAGCGCATCGAAGTACTGCGTGGCCCGCAAGGCACACTGTACGGCCGCAATACCACGGGTGGTGCCATTAACCTGATTACTGCAAAACCCGCTGACGAATTCGGCGTTAGCCAGAAAGTCAGTGTGGGCAACCGCGACTACTGGCAGTCACTCACCAAAATTGAAAGCGGCAAGGTTGGTCAATTCGCCGGTAAATTCACCTACATGGAATCGGCCCACGACGGCTGGGTGAAGAACACCGGCAGTGGTGACAACTTCGGTGCCGAAGACAAAAAAGCCGGCCGTGTCGCCGTGCGTTGGGACGCCAGCGAAAACGTCACCGTTGACTACGCCTACGACTTCTCAGAAATCGAAGGCCCTCAGCAGTACTACCAGCCTACCGAGTCATTTGTACCCGGTTTGTACCCCAATGCCAGCGATCAGCGCTCGGAAACAGGCTCGTGGTCTGGCGGCGTTAAACCCAGTAATACCGATATTTCAGGCCACAGCCTGACCGTCACCTGGGACACCGCTGTGGGTACCCTGAAGTCGATCACCGGCTACCGTGAACTGGAAGAGAGCATTGAGCAGAACTACGGCGGCGGTGCGCCTGGCTTTGCTGTAAGCGTGGATATCGACCAGGACCAGTTCTCGCAAGAGTTGCAGTTGGTTGGTGATGCCGGAGCGAATGTTCGCTACGTGGCAGGCCTGTACTACTTCGAAGAAGACGGCCTGGAAGAAGAGTTTGACACTGCGCCAGTGCCGCCTACCTTTGCAATTTTCCCCGTTGAAGACCGCACTATTAAGTCTGACGCCAAGGCCTATGCGGCCTACGGACAAATCACCTGGTCGCCTGAAGCTCTGGAGCAGCGCTTAGATGTTACCCTTGGTGGTCGCTACACCGTGGATAAGCGCTCGGCCACCAAAGACAGCAGCGTGTACTTTGTTGGCGGCGAGCAGTCGGATAGCGATGAATGGAGCAACTTCAACCCAAGCTTGACTCTGGATTACGCCTGGAGCGATGACCTGAGCACCTTCGCCAAAGTTGTTACCGCCTACAAAGCCGGCGGCTACAATGTGCGCAGCACAGAAGCAGGCTTCCAGCCACCCTTCGACGAAGAGAACATGACCTCTTTCGAGCTGGGTATGAAGTCGAGCTGGCTGAACAATCGCATCACCGCCAATGCCTCGGTATTCCACGCCGAATACGAAGACATGCAGCTTCAGCAGGTGACCAACAATGCCACCATCTTCCTCACCGACGTTTACAACGTAGGTGAAGCTGAAATCGATGGTCTGGAGCTGGACGTGATGGCTGTGCTGGTGCCTGGTTTAACCATGCAGCTGTCCTACGGTTATACCGATGCAGACTTTGTTGAGTATATCGATCAGCGCAATGGCGCGCCGACTCAGGGTCAAAACATTGCTGACCAAGCGGAAATGCCCTACGCACCAGAGCACAATTACACTATTGGTCTGGAGTATCAGCGCGCGGTAGGCACTGGCGCCAATACCTCAATGCTGACCGCATCGCTGGACTACAGCTGGACCGATGAGCGCTACGGCACCGCCTTTAATGATGATGTTGAGGGTTACTTCCTCGACGATTACGGCGTTGTGAATGGCCGCGTAGCACTGTCTGGCATGACTATCGGCTCCACCGAGCTGGAAGTTGCCTTCTGGGGACGCAACCTCGACGACGAGGAATACAAAGTTCACTCCATCAGCCTCGGAGCCTACCAGGCCGCTTATTTTGGCGAGCCGAAAAGCTACGGTGTTGATGTAAAACTGAGCTTCTAATATTTCTAGCTGTTTGTGATATCGCCGCCTTATTCAGGCGGCGTTTTTTATTGGAGAAGATATGTCATACGGAAAGTTAGCGCTGGAAGCCAGTCGTAAATCGGGCGAATACGTGGCGGCGGGTAACCGCGAGGCGTGGCTGGCATTGTTTGCCGACGATGCCGTCGTACAAGACCCGGTCGGTGTCTCCCCACTCGACCCAACAGGGCAGGGGCACAAAGGCAAAGACGCGATCGCTGCATTTTGGGATATGATCATTGCCCCAGGCAGTATCGATTTCACTATCCTGAGCTCTCACCCAGCGGGCGACGAATGTGCCAACGTCGTCCATATGGAAAACACCATGCCCGGCGATATGAAAATTATCGTGGACATGGTGGTGGTCTACACCGCCAATGCCGAGGGTAAAATCACCTCGTTGAAAGCCTACTGGGACTACGATGCGGTCATGGCGCAGATGGCATAGCGACCACTGCCGCGCAGCATCGTTATTCATTACTCATCGCTTGTAAGGATGCTGAGCTAGTCTATGCGTGAAGAACTTGCCGGTTTTATCTGTCCGCGCTGTGGTCACCCTCACGACCCGGATGCCATTAACCCCGAGGGGTTTACCTGTTGGGAATGTCCCAAGTGTGAGGCGGAAATGCGTATACATATCACGCCGGATCGGGCTCGGCGGCAGCGTAATGAGAGGGATGAGGAAGAGGACAGCTAAGCGGCCTTCTTCATCCATAGCCGGTGTATCTTTCTTGGTTCCGCTTTGATTTCGGAGCAGAGTGGTTGTAGGAGCGGTTTACCCAAAGCACTCCCTGCGGTCGCGGGGCACGCTGTCAACCGCGATGAAGTTACGTGGTCGCTGCCTGATGGCCCGATGAAACATTTATTCTCGCGGTTGCTGGTAGCACTGGTTTCGCCCTGCTGGGCGACTGACTTTCTCTTTGCGTGCCCAAAGAGAAAGTAAGCAAAGACAATGCGTTTTCTGCATTGAGCGCCGCTTGCCGGCGACCCGAAGGGCGAGGCATGCAATGCCGAGTAAAAAAGGCACTCCGCATCACTGTCGTCGGCTATCGCCGCCGATCCCCTGCGCGCGACGCGAGCTGTGCGGGCGCTGCGGAACTCGCTTCGCTCAAACAGTCCTCGCGCAATTCCCGCACATCTCCCGTCGTGCTCGGCAGTGCTGAGGGGGAGGTGTGTAGCCCAATCTGTAGGAGCGGGCCTGACCGCGACTAACCGAGCTACGGATAGCAGCACCTGTAGGAGCGGTTTTAACCGCGATGACGTTGCCTGATGGCCGGATGAAGCATTCATTCATGAGGTTGCTGGTAGCGATGTTTTCGCCCTGCTGGGCGACTTACTTTCTCTTTGCTTGCCCAAAGAGAAAGTAAGCAAAGACAATGCGTTTTCTGCATTGAGCGCCGCTTGTCGGCGACCCGGAGGGCGAGGCATGCAATGCCGAGTAAAAAAGGCACCCCGCATCACTGTCGTCGGCTAATCGCCGCCGATCCCCTGCGCGCGACGCGAGCTGTGCGGGCGCTGCGAAACTCGCTTCGCTCAAACAGTCCTCGCGCAATTCCCGCACATCTCCCGCCGTGCTCGGCAGTGCTGAGGGGAGGGGGCGTGCCACGACTGTGTTTGGTGAAAATGCTTGCCTCAAGCATCTAGCAAACTTATCTTAGTGCTTAACGCAGTAATGGATGTGCTGCCCCGCTACCGAAGGAACGGTGTGTTATTCCAGCAATTTTCTCACCACTTCCTCTGTAGAAACAGCTCGACCCACTTAACAGGCTTCACAGCAAAATCACCGACCCTGTTAATGGGATTTGAGGCGATTTATTTTAGGAATAGTCCTTTGCCTGCAATGGGATAGGTGCTCACTGGGCGGATGCTGCTGCGTGATAGATGGCCGCCCGATAATATTTGTTATGAGGCCGAACTGGCCTCATAAACAGGCTGTTATGCATTTTTAGATCGGAGTACTAACGTATGAGCCTTCAAAAGAATCTAGATATTATTCATGGTGCCGCCTACAGCCACGAAAACTACAAGCATCACATAGATAAATTTATCGGCGGTATTAAGCGGGCAGCGGGAAACGAGCGTATTGCTGAATACCTACAAGTCTCCGAAGAGGCTCATAACCTTATTGAAATTGCGTTCTTGGGGAGGAAGTATCGAATCACCTCAGATCTTTATACTAGGCCCCCATCTGAGGCGGTAACTATAAGTTTCGGTATGGTTTCCCCCTCGGAAGATTATGTTCCTGAAAAAGTTACCATGCTTAATGAGGTCCAGATGAATTCCAATGGTATGTTTTCAGATGGCCATGACGACAGCGAGCTGATGTCATCCGCAGATTCTAATCAAGTCGCTACAACTTTAGTTAGCTGGCTCGCGGGCGCATGCAATGCATAACAAGCGCAGGCACAGCGACGCCCTTTCCGTTTCGCCTACGGCTACACTGCAAGGGCGCGCGTGCTGCGGGCGTTAAGTACCCACAACATGAAATACATCGTGCCTCTACTATCTATATTCCCGCTACCAGCTCTGGCTGAGGTTTCAGATAAAATGACCTCTATCCCGGCACTGTGGGGTCAGGGTCTAGTCGGCGCAATAGTGCTACTGCTTTTAGTTCGGCGCTTTATTTGGGCAAGTGTTTTTGGTGTACTTGTGGTGTCTTTTTTTACTTATGCGTCTTACGCAACTTTTGATGATCCATATATAGGCCCAGCAATAATCAAAGAGCAAGGTTCACCCTATATAGTTGCCGCATATGGCTCAGCAGTACTTATGGGGGTAGGTTTGCTTGGCGGTATCTATTCGAATCGCAGGCGCTGCAAGCAATGTACTTAACAAGTCAATCAACTACGCGCCTTCGGCGCCGGACCGCTAAAAGCGTGGCTTTGCCACAACGCGGCCGGTTATTGAGGCGTTAGGCACAAATATGAAAAATCGTAGAAATGGAATCGAGTCATTTTTGTTCTGGCTACTAATATGCCAAGCAACAGTTATGGCTATTTTGATCAGCGTTGGAAATATAAAGGTAGAGCTTTATGGCCAGAACTATTTGGCATTTTTAGTGCTTACAACTGGAATGGCAGCTTATGCCTACATTATTTGGGGATTGAGAGCGCCAACTATAAAACTACTAATAATAGGAGCAGTCTTTTTCGGTATCCATGTATTTCAAATTAAATGGGCTACTGGAATGTGGAGCTCAAATGTCGGTGTAACCGTCATGGCGCAGCTTTTCAAAATTGGCGAAGTGAAATTTAAGATGAACATAGGGAACTTTATAATATTTATTTTGTTTCTAAAGGCTCTTGAGAAGCGTAAAAGTAGCGAAGCGTCAATAAATTCTGAGAAGCCGGAAAGTGCCTAACAAGGTGGTGTTTGGGACAATTCGCCGCCGCATCAATTTGTGCAGCGCTTCGCGCATGGTTGCACAAATTATTACTCTGGCAAATTGCCCCAAACCACGGCGTTAGGCAATCTTTCGACCAGGGAAAGTCATGATATTCGAACCCGTAGTATTACAAGGAAAAAATGTCCGTTTAGAGCCTCTATCTGAAAGGCACAAGGAAGGGTTGTGTCGCGCTATTTCAGATGGTGAGTTATGGAACTTGTTTTTCACATTAGTTCCTCATATAAGCGACATCGACAAATTTCTTCAAAATGCATTTAGCGCGCATGAGTTCGGCGATGGCTTGGCATTTGCCACCATTGATGAAGCCACCAACCAAATAGCAGGTTCTACACGGTTCATGAAGGCCAATCTCCCAAACAAGCGCGTCGAAATTGGCTTTACGTTCCTTGGAAAATCCTTTCAAAGGACGAAAATAAATACTGAAGCTAAATTGCTAATGCTCACACATGCTTTCGAGACTCTCGGTTTAAATCGTGTAGAGCTGCTAACTGACTATCTTAACTCTAATTCTCGCAATGCTATATTGCGGCTTGGCGCAAAGCAGGAAGGTATATTGCGTAATCATATGGTCATGCCAGATGGGCGGATAAGAGACTCCGTCCTGTTTAGCATAATTGCAAATGAATGGCCCGGAGTTAAACAAAATCTCGAACACAAACTTGCCTAACAAATACCGGGAGTCGGAGAGCCAAAACTCCGCGCCTTTTTGTGCATTCGCTGTGTTCATTTTTGCACAAAAACGCGCTCCATTTTATCTGCCGCTGTTTTAGGCGTTAAGAGAACGTCATTAAATGCCAGACGTTGACCCATCTCGAACCATAGCGTTTCCAACACCAAAGCAACTTGCTGCTTGGCTGGAGGTAAATCACGCCAGTGAAAGTGAGTTGTGGGTGAAGATTTTTAAGAAGCAGTCGGCGGTGGCCAGTGTGACCTGGGATGAGGTGGTGATTGAGTCCTTGTGTTGGGGATGGATCGACGGGGTGAAGAAGTCGCTTGATGAGCAGGCGTATCTGCAGCGGATTACGCCGCGCAAGGCGCGTAGCACTTGGTCGAAGCGGAATCGGGCGCATGTGGAGCGTTTGATCCACGAGGGTCGAATGCGGGAGCCGGGTCTGGTGCATGTTCGCGCAGCGCAGGCAGATGGACGTTGGGAAAATGCTTATGCGGTGAGTGAGATGACGGTGCCGGAGGATTTTCTGGCGGCGCTTGCAGGCGAACCGACGGCGAAGTCGTTTTTTGATACGCTGAATAAAGCGAGCCGTTTTGTGATTGCCTATGGTTTGATGAGTGCGAAAAAACCGGAGACGCGGCAGCGGCGTTTTGCCAAATACGTAGCCATGCTGGCAAACGAGGAAAAGCCGAAATAAGCGCAAGGCGGTCAGTGGTTTGCTGATGGCGCTTGGCTGGTCAGCCCAGATTCCGATACCATTCGCGCTTCTTTTGCGTATCACTTCTTTCTCTAAAACGATCTCCAGGGCTTTTAACATGAAATTGAATGTCTATCTTTCCGGCGAAATCCATACAGACTGGCGGGAGCAAATTATTGCTGGCTGCAAAGGCAGTGGTATTACGTTTTCATCGGCGGTGACGAATCATGAGGCCAGTGATGCCGCGGGTGATGTGTTGGGCGCGGAGGAGAATAGCTTTTGGCGCGATCACAAGTCGGCAAAGGTGAATGCGATGCGGATATCCACGCTGATCGAGCAGTGCGATATCGCGGTAATCCGCTTTGGCGACAAGTATAAGCAGTGGAACGCGGCCTTTGATGCGGGATACTGCGCGGCGAAGGGTAAGCCCTATATCACGCTGCATGGTGAGGAGATTATTCACCCATTGAAAGAAGTGGATGCCGCCGCGTATGCCTGGGCGACGACGCCAGAGCAGGTAGTGGAGATGCTGACCTACATTGTCGCTGAGTCGTAGGTTGTTCGCGTTTTGAGGGGTGAAGGCTGAGCTGTCGCGGTGGGTAACTGCGCCAGCTCACCTTTATTTCAAGCCTGGCGTTAGTTAATCGCCCGTTCCTGATTTTCCCAGTAGGGTTCGCGCAGCACTTTTTTCAGAATTTTCCCGGTTGGGTTTCTCGGCAGTTCGGCAAATACTTTGAGCTGGCGAGGAATTTTGTAGCCAGCCAGGTCATTGCGTAAGAATTCGATCATCTCCGCCTCGTTTAGCTGCTTGCCCTCGGCCAGCACCACGCAGGCCAGTGGCGTTTCGCCAAAGTTTTCACAGGGAATGCCCACCACGGCAACATCGGCCACGGCAGGGTGTTGGCTGAGCGCGTTTTCGATCTCGATAGGATAGATATTTTCGCCGCCGCTAATAATCATGTCTTTAATGCGGTCTCGCAGGAAAATATAACCGTGCTCGTCGATCACTGCGGAGTCGCCGGTGTGCACCCAGCCGCCGGCCAGGGTTTCGGCGGTCGCGTCGGGGCGGTTGTAGTATTCCATCATGTTGGCGTCGCAGCGGATGAGCAGTTCGCCGGTTTCGCCATTGGGCAGTGGATTGCCGTCGCGGTCGACCACTTTCACGTCAACGCCCGCTTGGGGTCGGCCGCAGGAGGCTAGCAGCTCGGGGGCGTCGTTCGCTGCGCGGCGGTGATCGTCTGCCGAGAGTGACACGACAGCGCCGCAGGTCTCGGTCATGCCGTATACCTGATAGAAGTTGCAGTCGAATACCTCCATCGCCGCTTGCAACAGTGCGCTGTTGATGGGCGAGGCGCCGTACACAATTTGCCGCAGGTGGCTGAAGTCTCGTTGGCGCAGGTCGGGCACCATATGGATCAGCGCCATGATCATCGCCGGAACCATAAAGGTGTTTTCAATTTTATAACGCTCAAGATCTTCTGCGATTTTAAAGGGGTCGAAGGTCTTGTGCAGTACCACGCTGGCGCCGGATAAAACCGGCAGGATCAGTGTACCTGCGCCGCCGATATGGAAGTTGGGCGCGCTAACGAGATCGCGACCGCCAGGCCCGGATTTCACCTCCCAGGACGCGCTGGTCATGCAGTACAGCGACAAGATGTTTCGTTGGCTGAGCACCACCCCCTTGGGGCGGCCGGTGGTGCCGCTGGTGTAGAGCTGGAGCAGCGCCGCCGAGCTGTCGCTACTGTTGTCGACCTCGCCAGCATCACTCAGCGACGACAGCCAATCGGTCCAGCTTTGGTTGTGGCTGGCCAGAATATTCAGCTCGGGCTGGGCTTGTTGCACAGCGTCGCTCAAGGTGGCCAGTTCTTCGTCGGCAACAATCAGTAATTTTGCTTCGCTGTCTTGCACAACGTAGCGAATTTCTTCGGGGGCGAGGCGGTAATTTACCGCACACAACACCGCGCCAATGCGGCTGCAGGCCAGCAGCACGGTGAGAAAGTCCGGACAGTTTTGACACATGATGGCGATGCGGTCGCCGGGTTGAATGCCCCGCGCCAGTAACCCTGCAGCAATGCGGTGAGATTGCTCGGTAATGTCGCCGTAGCTGAGGACAGTGTCTTGGTAAATGATGCAGTCGCTGCTAGCACGCACCCGCGCGTGATAGTCGACGAACTGGTGAATCTTCATAGCCGGAGCTCCTTGGCGTGTTATCGGTATTATTTGCTCGCGGTTATCAATGTAAAACGCCTCAGCGCGTTTTGCCAGCCTGTTATGGCAGCGGTTTGACTGTGTCTTGCTCGGTGCTAATTGTGTTGTTGCGCCGGTACTCGCCGGGGCTGCTGCCGGTCCATTTTTTGAAAGAACGGATAAAGGCACTGGGCTCAGAGAAGCCGAGTTGATAAGAAATACTTTTGATATCCAGCTCCGGGTCGGCGAGTAAGTCGATGGCGAGGTCGCGCAGTAATTCGTGCTTGAGCTGGCGGTAGTCGCAGCCTTCCTGAGCGAGCCGTCGCCGCAGTGTTTGCGCGCCGATACCGAGTGCCTCGGCAATGTGTTCGTAGTTGGGGAGCTGCGGCAGTGACTTCTTCAAATAGCGCCTTATCTGCTCGGTATAGCTGCCGTCTTGGTCGGGCATATGCATGAGTTCATAGGGAACCCGAGGCAGGAACTCTTCCAGCTCGGCGGCGCTGCGTACTATCGGCAGGCTGAGCAAGCGGCGAGCAAACACAAAGTCTGTGTGGGCTTGGGCGAAGCGCGTTTCTGTATGAAACAGGTAGTGGTATTCATCGCGGTGGCGAGGTACGGGGTAGTGCAGGTTGACCCGAAGCAGGGGCAGCCGCGTGCCACACAACCAGCAAAAATAGCGGTGGTGCATCAACATATGCTGCTCGCAGGTCCACGATGTTAATTCAAAGCCCGGCTCCGGGCTCAGTCGATAAAAGGCGTAGTCGTCACGCTGTTGCAGGCTGACCTTGTAACCAAAGTCGAAGAGGTTGAACAGTTCGATATGTCTTTCAAATGCCTGAAGCAGGTCTTCGCTGTTGTGGGCATAGCGCATTAGCGCCAACAGCGTACCCGGTTTTTGAGGGTGTTTGTTGTAGCCGAGTGACTCGTCACCGCTCAGCTCGGTGACGGCTTCAATGAGGCGTGCGAACTGGGCCGGGCGTATGCGGGCGCGGTCGCTGGTGAGCACGCTTTCAGGAATGTCGCACTCGGCGAGTAGCGCCGATTGTTGGTTTGCCGACAGGGGCTGGCGCGCTCCGATGGCCCGCACAAAGGCGGCAGAAATCGTGCGGTGGTCACTGACACTCACTACTTTGGCGCTCCGTCATTCTTTTGTCTTGGCGCGCCAGTCTACGTCGACCTGTAAGAAAATGTCTATCGTCTGTCACAGCAGATCATTGTTCAGGCGGCCCCCCGCGTCCAATCTTTGGTGCACGATTTTCATGCAAAGTGAGAGAACCATCATGAGCAACAGTGCTTTTATCTACGACGCGGTAAGAACACCGCGTGCCAAAGGCAAAATGGGTTCGCCCCTGAGTCAGGTGAAGCCCGTCGATCTTCTTGCTGGCCTGCTAAACGGCCTGCGTGACCGCCACGGTTTAGATACCGCCCTGGTGGATGACGTAGTCATGGGCTGTGTAACGCCAGTGGGTGAGCAGGGTTCCTGTATTGCGAAAACCGCGGTGATGAAGGCGGGCTGGGATGAGTCAGTGGCCGGTGTTCAGCTGGACCGCTTTTGCGCATCTGGCCTTGAGGCCGTAAACCTGGCGGCGATGAAGATTGCCTCTGGCTGGGAAGAACTGGTGGTTGCCGGTGGCGTGGAAAGCATGTCGCGCGTGCCCATGGGCGCCAACGGCGGCGCCTGGGGTGAAGACCCGCAAACCGCATCGGATACCGCGTTTGTTCCCCAGGGTGTGGGCGCAGATTTGATTGCAACAATGGAAGGCTTTAGCCGCGAAGACGTTGACGCCTTTGCGGTTCGCTCACAAGAGCGCGCAGCGGCGGCCCGCGAGGCCGGTTACTTTGACGGCTCGGTAATTCCGGTGAAAGACGGCAACGGCATGGTCATCTTGCAGCGCGACGACTTTATTAAGCCAGGCACCACCGTAGAAAGCCTGAGCAAGCTGAAGCCCTCCTTTGAGATGCTTGGCGGCATGGGTTTTGACGATATTGCCTTGAGCAAATACCCCCACGTTGCGCGTATTAATCACGTTCACCACGCGGGTAACTCCTCAGGTATTGTCGACGGCGCAGCTGCGGTATTGATCGGCAGCGAAGCGGCGGGCGCCAAACTGGGGCTGAAACCCCGCGGCCGCGTCGTGGCGACAGCGGTTACCGGAACCGAGCCTACCATTATGTTGACGGGCCCTGGCCCCGCCACATTTAAGGTACTGGAAAAAGCCGGTATGACGATCGATCAGATCGACCTGTTTGAAATCAACGAAGCGTTTGCGTCGGTGGCGATGCGTTTCCAAAAAGACACCCAAGCCCCCTGGGAAAAGATCAATGTAAACGGTGGCGCCATTGCAATGGGCCACCCCCTGGGCGCGACCGGTGCCATGCTGATCAGCACAGTACTGGATGAACTGGAGCGTCGCCAACAGCGCTTTGGCTTGGTGACCTTGTGTGTGGGCGGCGGTATGGGTATCGCAACGATTGTTGAGCGAGTGTAAGCGCGCAGCCCTGCATTTTTCAGATTTAACAGAATAGGTAAGTCCGATGACTGGAACATTCAACTACGAAAAAGATAGCGACAACATCGTAACGGTGACTATGGACATGAGCGGTCCGGTCAATGCGATGAACGACGAATATGTAGCGCTGATGGGCGAGACCATTGACCGCCTGGAAGCGGAGCGCGAATCCATTGCCGGTGTGGTGCTCACATCTGCAAAAAGCAGTTTCTTTGCTGGCGGTGATATCAAAAGCATGCTCAGCCTGACGCCCGGTGAGGGCGAGGCAGAGATGTTTGAGATGAACCTCAAGATCAAAGGCATGCTGCGCCGCATGGAGAAACTGGGTCGCCCAGTGGTTGCGGCCATTAACGGTGCGGCGCTCGGCGGCGGTTACGAGATTTGCCTGGCCTGTCACCACCGCGTTGCACTCGACAGCAAGGCCGTGCAAGTGGGTCTGCCGGAAGTGAGCCTGGGTCTGCTGCCTGGCGGTGGCGGTATTGTGCGCATGGTGAACAAGTTTGGTGTTGAGCGCGCCATTATGCCGCTGCTGGAAGGCACCCGCTTTAATGCCAAGAAAGCACTGGAAGTCGGTTTGGTTGAAGAGCTGGCTGACGATGTGCCAAGCATGATCAGCAAAGCCAAGGCGTGGATCAAAGCCAATCCAGAGGCGATGAACCCCTGGGATGTGAAGGGCTTTAAAATTCCTGGTGGCAACGCCAAGAACCCCAAGATCACCCAAATGTTGCAGGGTGCCAACCCCATGCTGTTCCAAAAAACGCGGGGCTTGGTGCCAGCGCCCGTTAAGATTTTGGACGTGGTTGCCGACACCTTGCGTGTCGACTTCGACACCGCAATGGAAATTGAGGCGCGGGTTTTTGTCGGCTTGGTGACCACGCCAGTTGCCAAAAACCTGATGAGCTTCTTCCTGCAAATGAATCAGGTGAACGGCGGCGGTAGTCGTCCGGCAGGCATTGAGAAAACCGCTGTGAAGAAAGTCGGTATTCTCGGCGCCGGTATGATGGGGCAGGGGATCGCTTATGTGTCGGCGATGGCTGGCATTGAAGTCATCCTTAAAGATATCAGCCAGGATGCGGCGGATAAGGGCAAGGCCTACAGCGATACACTGCTGACCAAGCGTGTTGCCCGTGGACGCATGACCGAAGAGAAAAAAGCATCAGTGCTGGGCTTGATTACCCCTACTGATAATGCCGATTTGCTCGAAGGCTGCGACCTGATTATTGAGGCGGTGTTTGAAAACGTTGACCTCAAACATAAGATCACAGAAGAGTTGCAGGGCAAGCTGGCTGAAAACGGCGTGTGGGGCTCAAACACCTCAACCCTGCCTATCACCCTGCTGGCAGAGCCGGCAAAACGCCCCGAGAACTTCATCGGTATTCACTTCTTCTCGCCCGTCGACAAGATGCCACTGGTGGAAATTATTACCGGCGAACAGACCTCTGATGAAACCCTGGCGCGTGCGTTTGACTACGCTCAGCAGATTCGCAAAACGCCGATTGTGGTCAACGACTCGCGTGGCTTCTTTACCTCGCGCGTATTCGCTACCTATATCGAGGAAGGGGCGCAACTCATTGAAGAAGGTGTCGATCCGGTATTGATCGAAAACCTGGGTCGCGCTGTGGGTATGCCGGTTGGCCCGCTCGCCGTGCAAGACGAAGTGAGCCAGCAATTGGCGGTGAAGGTGAGCGAAACGAATCGCGAACTGGACGAGCGCCTCGGCGACAAGTTTGCCGGAGAAACGGCCAGCTACCGCATTGCCAGCAAAATGCTGAATGAATACGGCCGCGGCGGCCGCGCCCATGGCGGCGGTTACTACGACTACCCCGAGGGTGGCGAAAAGCAGTTGTGGTCGGAGCTTTACTCGCTGTACCACAAGCCCGAGGTGGACCTGCCCGTAGACGATATTAAAGACCGTTTGCTGTTTAGGCAGATTGTCGAGTCGCTGCGCTGCTACGAAGAAAACGTGGTGAACCAAGTGGCGGATGCCAATATCGGCTCGATTATGGGCATTGGTTTCCCGCCTCACACCGGGGGTGTTTTGCAGTACGTGAACACCTACGGCTTGAAAGCCTTTGCCACGCGTTTGGCTGAGCTGGAAAGCCGCTACGGTGAGCGCTTCGCTGCACCGCAAGTCCTGCTCGACAAGGCTGAAAAAGGCGAGACCTTCGCCTAAGCCGACGATGAGCTGCCGGCGTTCTCCGGCAGCTCTTTCTCCAATTCTTCGCAACACTGCATAAGCTGTTCCCGCAGCCAGTTGATGCCGGGCTCGTGGTCGGCATTTTTGTGCCAGAACATATGCAATTCCAAAGCGGCGCAGTCGAAGGGCAGGGGCTTACTGTGCCAGGGGCCAAGTTGGGCCAGGCTTTGGGGAATGGCGGCAAGGTCATCGCTGCGTGCCAGCAGGGATGGCAGGCTGGAGTAGTGTTGCAGGCGCAGGGCAATACGCCGTTGGTGGCCAAGGCTGCGCAGCGCCAGATCGATATGCCCGGAGCCGCGGCTGCGACTGGAGATATGAATATGACGCGCGGCCAGAAAGTCCTCCAGACTCAGCTCGTGTTTGGCGAGCGGATGGTCGCGGCGCATCACGCAAACGTAGTGGTCGCGACGAAGGGGTTTCGATACCAGTTCGCTGTGGTTGATCAGCGGCGCGTCAATCGCGAGCTGCAGTTCGCCTGCCGCCAGTGCCAGTGGGATTTCCCGTCGGCGCATAAATTCCACTTCCAGGTTGATGCCGGGCGCGTGTTTGGCCAGCCGTTCCAACAGGCGAGGGAGTAGGAAGATTTCGGCCTGCTCGGTGGTATGCAGGCGCAGCGTTTGTTTTGCCGTTGCGGCATCGAATTGCTGGCGGGTTTGTACGCACTGTTCCAGGCCCTGCAAGGCGTCGCGGATCGGCGTGATCAACTGCCGAGCCAGCGGCGTCGGGCTCATGCCCTGCGGGCTGCGCACGAACAATGGGTCGTCGAGGGTGTTGCGCAGTCGCGTGAGTGCATTGCTAACGGCGGGCTGGGTGACATGTAAAACACCCGCCGCGCGTGTGAGACTGTGGTGGGTGTAGATGGCATCAAAGACGATAAATAAGTTTAGGTCGATGCGAGAGAGGTTCATACCGCTCACCTTGCTATAAGTTTCGATGATGATAACCGATAAGAAAAATAAATTTCTTTAATTATTATCGGCTGGGTAGACTCCGTGTAGATGTTCAGGAGGCGATATGAGCGAAGTGTATGTCGTGCGGCATGGTCAGGCAGCCTTTGGCACCGATGACTACGACCGCTTAACCGAGGTTGGCTGGGAGCAGTCGCGTTTGCTGGGTGAATACTGCCACGGCCGCGACCTGCATTTTGACGCGGTCTATACCGGCAGTATGCGCCGCCACCGCGAAACGCTGGCAGGGGTGAAGGATGTGTTGGCCACGACACCTGAAGCCACCGTACTACCGGGGTTAAACGAATATGACTTCCACTCCTTGGTTGATGCGTATTTACCCAGCCTCGACGAAGACATTGACCTGAAGGACGCCCGCGATTTTTACCGCTTACTGCGCCGCGCACTGCTGGCATGGAGCCGGGATGAAATAGCGGGCGTCAGCGAAAGCTGGCAACAGTTTGAACAGCGGGTGCGAGACACCATGATGGAAATTGGCAGCCAGCGCGGCCGCGTATTGGTGGTGACCTCCGGTGGGGCGAGCAGTGCGATATTGCGCGAGGTGCTCACCTTGGATGTGAACACCATGATCCAGTTGAATTTGCAGGCGAAAAATACCGGCATCAGTCAGTACTTCTGCAAGGCGGGCAGCTTCCAGCTAAACAGCTTCAATGGCGTTCCCCATTTGGAGCGCCCGCAGGACCGCCACTTAATTACCTATACCTAATTACCTACACCGCATTGGCCAGGGCTGCGGCCCAAGGAGAATATGATGGATTTACGACCCTCTGCTAAAGCGCAAGATCTGCTGGCGCGTTTAAAAGACTTTATGGACGCGCATATCTACCCGAATGAGAAGGCCTACGCCGAGCAGCTGGCCGAGGCCAGTAATCGCTATGCGCCGATGCCACTGATGGACGAGCTAAAAGCCAAGGCTAAGGCGGCCGGGCTATGGAATTTGTTTGTGCCGGAAGAGTACGGCCAATACAGTGAGTGCGGCGGCCTGAGCTTTTTGGACTATGCCCCCCTGTGTGAGGAAATGGGGCGAGTGCTGTGGGCGGCAGAAGTTTTTAACTGCAGCGCGCCGGACACCGGCAATATGGAAGTGTTGATGAAATACGCCACGGATGCGCAGCGCGAGCGCTGGTTAACGCCGCTGTTGGCAGGGGATATTCGTTCGTCCTACGCGATGACGGAGCCGCAGGTGGCGTCCAGTGATGCGACCAATATTGAGCTGCGCATCGAAAAAGACGGCGACGAATGGGTGCTCAATGGTCGCAAGTGGTTTATTACCGGGGCGATGAACGAGCGTACCCAAATTTTTATTGTGATGGGTAAATCTGATCCCGATAACCCCAGCCGACACAAGCAGCAGACACAAGTGCTGGTGCCCAAAGGCACGCCGGGTATGGAGATTATTCGCCCGCTGACAACCTTCGGTTACGATGATGCGCCGGTTGGCCACGCCGAGATGCGCTTTACTGATGTGCGCGTGCCCCTGGAGAATGTGTTGCTGGGTGAGGGTCGCGGCTTTGAAATTGCCCAGGGGCGTCTAGCACCCGGGCGTATGCACCACTGTATGCGGTTGATCGGCGCCGCCCAACGCTCCCTGGAGCTGGCCTGTCAGCGCGCGGTATCGCGAACCACCTTTGGCCGCACGCTGAGCCGTCATCAGTCGGTTCGCGAGGATATTTCGCGCAGCTTCTCTGAAATAGAAATGGCGCGCCTGCTAATTTTAAAAACCTGCAAACTGATCGACGAGCAGGGCCCCATGGCAACGGTGGATATGATTGCCGCAACGAAAACCACGGTGCCCTTGCTGGTGCAAACGGTGATCGATCGCTGCATGCAATTGCACGGTGCGGGCGGCTTTACCGAAGACTATATGATGGCAGAGGCCTTTAACTATGCGCGCTGGTGCCGCCAGGCTGACGGCCCGGATCAGGTACACCAAATGGCGCTGGGCAAGCAGATTATCAACCGCTTTAGCGGTGAGGCATAAAAAGGAGGGAATATGGCAGCTTTTGATCTCGATACCGACGCGCTATGCGCCTATCTGGAAACATCCATCGATGGGTTTTCCGGGCCACTTACCGCAGAAAAATTTCCCGGTGGGCAGTCCAACCCCACCTACCGCATAGATGCGGCAAGTGGTGCCTATGTGCTGCGCCGCAAGCCGCCGGGGAAGCTGCTTAAATCTGCACACGCCGTGGATCGCGAGTTTAGGGTGATGTCGGCGCTGGCCGGCAGCAAGGTGCCTGTGCCGACAATGCGCATTCTCTGCGAGGATGAGCAGGTGATTGGCTCCATGTTTTATTTGATGGACTACCTCGACGGCGATATTTACTGGAACGCTGCGCTGCCGGAGCTCGACCCTGAGCGCCGCAGCGCGATGTACGACAATATGAATCAGCTCCTTGCCGATTTGCACAATGTCGACGTTGAGGCTGTGGGGTTATCCGGCTACGGCAAGCCCGGCAACTATTTTGCCCGGCAACTGGACCGCTGGACCAAGCAGTATCGGGCCAGTGAAACCCAGCGCCTGGAGCCGGTGGAAACACTCATCAGTTATCTGGAGGCGAATTTGCCCGAGGATGACGGCCAGGTGTGTTTGGTGCACGGCGATTTCCGGCTGGACAATATGATGTTCGCCAAGGGCGGCACCGATATTATCGCGCTGCTGGATTGGGAGCTATCGACCCTGGGCCACCCCTATGCGGACCTCGCCTACCAGTGCATGCAGTGGCGCCTGCCTGGCAGTGCCGCAATTCCCGGCTTGGGGGATGTGGACCGCGAAGCACTGGGTATTCCCAGCGAAAAAGACTATGTGCGCCGCTACTGTGAGCGCCGCGGTATCAGTGCCATTGATGATTGGGTATTCTACCTGGCCTTTTCATTCTTTCGCCTCAGTGCCATTTTGCAGGGTGTTTATAAACGCGCCCTCGACGGCAATGCCTCCAACGATAAGGCAAAACAGCTTGGTGGTATGACTGCTCCCCTGGCGCAAATGGGCGTTCAGGTGGTAGAGCAGGGAGCGTGAGTGCCGTGGGTCGCAACGATGGCGACCCCAGCCCTATCAGGAGAGATTCATGACAGACCGACAAACCGTAATGATGAGTAGCGAGGGGGCGGTAGCCACCATCCTTCTAAATCGCCCCGACTCGCTCAATGCCTTTACCCGTGAAATGCGCAGTGACTTGCTGGCAGCGTTACAAGAAGTCAGCCAGAACAGCGCCATACGCGTGGTGGTGCTTGGCGCTCAAGGGCGCGGGTTTTCCTCGGGGGCAGACTTGTCTGAAGGCCCGGGCCCCGGTCAGAGTGTCGAGCGGCAGCTGCTCGATGAGTACCTGCCTATTTTCACCATGATCGCCTCAATGGAGCAGACCGTTATTGCGGCAGTGCCCGGCGTAATGGCTGGCATTGGCGCGGCGCTGGCCATGCACTGCGACCTGTCGGTGATGGCCGACAGCGGCAGCATGGTGATGGCATTTACCAATATTGGCTTGGTGCCCGATGGCGGTGCCAGCTGGAATTTATTGCGCGGCATGGGCTATCAGCGCGCCTTTGCTTTTATTGCTGAAGGCGGGCGACTGGATGCGGCCCAGTGCCTGGAGCTCGGTTTGGTGAACAAGCTGGCGGCCGCCGACAAGGTTTTGAGCGACGCACAGTCGTGGGCGGCAGCGCTGGCCGAGCGAGCGCCGATTGCACTGCGCGAGACAAAGGCACTGTTGCGCGGCGCGGCGGCGCAGAGTTTTCAGCAAACGTTTATGTCGGAAGCGCGCTCGCAAAACACCTGCCTTGGCAGTGAAGATGCGGCGGAGGCCATCGGCGCCTTTTTGGAAAAGCGCCAGCCGGTATTCAAAGGTAAGTAGCAAGCACGGCATGCGTGCACATAATAACGATAGAAAGGGAGTGGATTATGGCCAATGAAGTTATCGTTGCGGTTGAAGATGGGGTGATGCTGATCACCATCAACCGCCCGGAGGCAAAAAACTCGGTCAATTTGGCCGTTGCCAAAGGGATCGCCGCCGCGATGGAAGAGCTGGACAGTAACGATGAGATTCGCGCTGCGATACTCACCGGCGCGGAGGGAACCTTTTGTTCCGGTATGGACCTGAAAGCCTTTGTCACCGGCGAGCTGCCCATTATTGAAGGCCGCGGTTTTGCCGGGCTTGTTGAAGCGCCGCCGCGCAAGCCGCTTATTGCCGCCGTCGAGGGCTTTGCGTTGGCGGGCGGTTTTGAGCTGGCGATTAGCTGCGACATGATCGTGAGCGCCGGTAACGCCAAGTTTGGTATTCCCGAGGTGAAGCGCGGTCTGGTTGCCGGGGCGGGTGGCTTGTTAAAGCTGCCACGGCAAATTCCTCGCCGGGTAGCGATGGAGTTGGCCCTGACCGGCGATGCCATCGACGCTCAGCGAGCCTATGACCTTGGCCTGATAAACCGCGTGGTGGAGGCGGGAACGGCGCTGGCTGCAGCGCGTGAGCTGGCCGATAAAATTGCTGCCAACGGGCCGATGGCGGTATTGGCCAGCAAACAGATTATGAACGAGTCGGAAGAGTGGTCATCGGAAGACATGTTCAAAAAACAAAATGATATTGCCTTGCCGGTCTTTGCCAGCAAGGATGCTATTGAAGGCGCGACTGCCTTCGCCGAAAAGCGTCCTCCGCAGTGGAAGGGTTGCTAGTCGACGCGCGTCAATCTCCTTCGATACAAAGCCGGCATACGCCGGCTTTTTTGTGTGAGCGTTTTTTCTTCAGGGGCGAGCCTGATCGCTACGGCTCAGAGCGCGTCCAAACCCCGGTTCAGCGATTCCGGTAAATAGTCGGAGACAATGCGCGGCGGCGGCACGCGGTAGCGATTCAGTTCGTCCCAGGTCAGCAGTGAATAATAGCGGCGTATATTCTCCACATAACGCACTGGCTCATCGCCCCGGGCATAGCCATAGCGGGTTTGTTTGTACCACTTTCGCTGTCGCAGTAGCGGCAGGGTTTCTTTAACATCGCTCCACAGGTTCGGGTTGCCGCCGCCTTTTTCGGTGAGTATGCGGGCATCTTCCAGGTGCCCCAGGCCAATGTTGTAGGCTGCCAGCGCAAACCAGCTGCGGTCCGGCGGCTCGATGCCGCTGGGCAGGCGGGTGTACAGTTTTTTATAGTAGCGCGCGCCGCCACGCAGGCTCTGCAGTGGGTCCAGGCGGTTGTCCACGCCCAACTCTTTGGCCGTGGGGCGGGTGAGCATCATCATGCCCCTCACCCCGGTTGGGGATTTTGCTTTGGGGTTCCAGAAGGATTCCTGGTAGCTGATGGCGGCGAGAAAGCGCCAGTCCATATCGTATTCTATGGCGACCTGCTCGATCAGGCCTTTATAGCTGGGTAGGCGCTGCTCTTTCATCTTGAGAAAGGTCTGTGTGCGAATAAACGACTGGCGTTCATTAAAGGTAAAAAAGCGATCGATCAGCCGGTCCAGCTCGCCGTTTGCCTTGATCTCTTCAAAGAATGTTTCAAGCGCTTGCTGGAGGGCGGTGTTGTCTGCATTCTTGCTAAGTGCCCAGGCCAGTTTGCCCGGTTTGCCCGCGCTCATGGCGATTCGGAAGTCGGGATAGAAGGCCCGGTTTGCGTGAAATTCGTTGGCATCGACCATGGTGATATCAATCTCACCTTGCTGCAGTTGCTCAAGTAGGTCGATGGTTTCCTGGTCGCGGCTTTCGCTCCACGTTAATGACGGGTACTGCTCGCGCAATTCCCGCAGCACTTCGGCGTGTGAGCTGTTGCCGAGCACGCGAATGCGCAAGTCGGGCAGGGCGGCGTAATCGGCGGGCTTGTCGGTAAGCGTGCGGTTGTAGATAAATAGCTGCTTTACGCTCATGTAGCTGGGGCCGAATTGCAGTGCGGCGCTGCGCTCCGGGGTAATGCTGAGTCCCGCCGCGGCGAGATTGGCGCGACCTTCGTGGAGGTTTTCAAATAGCTCGTCCAGGCTGACCACTGGGATCATTTCCAGCTCGACATTCAGGTAGTCGGCGAAATCTTTGACTAAATGGTATTCAAAACCGCTGGGGTTGCCCTGGCTTTCGTAGTAAGTGGTTGGGCCGTTGCGGGTCAATACGCGCAGAACGCCTTCCTCGCGGATGGTGTCCAGGGCATCTTGCGGGGGAGAGCACGCGCCGCAAAACAGCAGTAGTAGCCAGACGCCCAGGCGTCGAAAGGGCCACGAATGACTGTTTTTTGTGTTCCTCAATCGCTGTGCTCCGCAGAATTATTTAATCATTGTATCGGGCTTGCAGAGTTCACACCATAAGCCTGAATTTTCCCTTGCGATTCCTGTACAATGTCGGCCTTTATTCCCGTCGACCGAGGTTCTAGACCTGCATGCTGATCGTTCCCGGCGCTGCGGCGCTTTCTGAATTCCGTATTGAAAAACTGCTGACCACCCTGCGCACCGCGATTCCGGAGCTACAGGCGCTCAGTGCGCAGTTTGTGCACTTGGCCGACGTGGAAGGTGAACTCAGTCATGAACAGCAGACAATACTTGAGCAATTGCTGCAGTATGGGCCCGGCTCAGGCGCGGCGCCGGCTGAATTAAGCGGCAGTGAATTTTTTGTTGTGCCGCGCCCGGGAACGATATCGCCCTGGTCGAGCAAGGCCAGTGATATTGCCCATATCAGCGGCTTGACGACGCTACGCCGCCTGGAGCGAGGCGTTCTTTACCGGCTGGAAAGTGCGCAACCGCTTAGTGACAGTCAGCGCGCGACGGTGGCGGCGGCTATTCACGACCGGATGGTGGAAGTGGTTTTAGACTCGGTGCCCGCCGCCGCGCAATTGTTTAGTCAGCATTCCCCTAAACCGATGCAGCGCGTAGATGTGCTTGCCGGTGGGCGCGAGGCTCTGGTGGCGGCGAATGCCGAGCTGGGCCTGGCGTTAGCCGAGGATGAAATTGACTACTTGGTCGATAGCTTCAAAGAACTCCAGCGCAACCCCAGCGATGTTGAACTGATGATGTTCGCGCAGGCCAACTCTGAGCACTGCCGTCACAAAATTTTCAACGCGAGTTGGACGATTGACGGTAAGCCGCAAGACAAGTCGCTATTCGCGATGATCAAAAACACCAACGAATTGGGCGGCGAGAATGTACTCAGCGCCTATTCGGATAATGCCGCGGTTGTGGTGGGTAGCCCCGGTGGACGTTTTTATCCCGACCCGGTAACGGCGGAGTACCAATTCCACCACGAAGATATTCACCTGCTAATGAAGGTGGAAACGCACAATCACCCCACGGCGATTGCGCCGTTCTCCGGTGCCGGCACCGG